>VOFC01001111.1_pt1 | contig 253393 bp, 316 predicted proteins | sample 5384161 | NCBI WGS metagenome assembly VOFC01 (sample SAMN12384722, study PRJNA508395) | human gut metagenome | isolation source: healthy gut B | host: Homo sapiens
TTCCCAGGCCCTACTGGTACAAATGCAATTGAGGCGGCTTTAAAGCTTGCTCGTAAGGCAAAGGGAAGAAGTAATGTATTTTCTCTTATGGGTTGTTTTCACGGAATGACTCTCGGTGCATTGGCTCTTACAACTGATTCAGCAGCAAGAAAGGGTGCGGGTGTTAAGCTTTAACGATGTAACACATATTCCTGCTCCTTATATGTATCCTGGTTTTGATACTATTAAGTATATGCAAGATTTGCTTGATGATGACCATTCAGGCATAGAGAAGCCAGCAGCACTTGTTATAGAAACAGTTCAGGCTGAGGGCGGAATCCATGTTCTTGATGTAGAATGGCTCAAGGCTGCAAGAAAGTTCTGTGATGATAATGATATAGTTCTTATTGTAGATGATATTCACATTACTGTTCCGGTTGCTCTCCACCTTGATCACGGTTCATACGAAGGCGCTAAGGCTTGCATTAAGGCAGGTTTCAGCTCAATTATGTTTGACGGTTCTCACTATCCAATCGAAGAGAACATTGCTAAGACTAAGGAACTCGTTGCAACTTGTAACATTCTCGGTCTTTCACTTGAGGCTGAAGTTGGTGCAATCGGCGGCGAGGAAGACGGCGTAGTCGGCATGGGCGAGTGTGCAGATCCTAAGGAATGTAAAATGGTTGCTGACCTCGGCGTAACAATGCTCGCAGCAGGTATCGGTAACATTCACGGTAAGTATCCTGCAAACTGGAAGGGTCTCAGCTTTGAAACTCTTGACGCTATCCAGCAGCTTACAGGCGAGATGCCGCTCGTTCTCCACGGCGGTACAGGTATCCCTGCCGACATGATCAAGAAGGCTATCTCACTCGGCGTTTCAAAGATCAATGTTAATACAGAGTGCCAGCTTGCATTTGCCGATGCTACATATTATCGCATTGGATTTTATCTGATGCGAGAATATGCGAAATTATTTTGCCACAGCTGTGGCGGTTAGCTGCATAAGAGGTTTTCCTCCGTTATATAGTTTCTGATAAACCTTTCTGCATTTTTTATATTTTTCAAAGATTTTGAGTGTTTCATTTTTGTTGCAATAAACCTTCCAAAAGCCAGTGTATAGACTATTTTTTCCTTTGTTTTCGATAAAACCTGTAACATCTCCAAGCGGATACCGAGAAACAAACCTATTTCGTGAGGAAAGCTTTCTGATTCACAGATTCTTTTGTTTAGCCTTTCGATACAAGCTTGAATATTAGTAATATCATATCCGTAAGAGAAAAGAAATTCAGCGACACCATTTTTTTGAAATCCTCTTTAAGCTGATTTTCACGATACACATAAATCAGAGCATTTCCTCTTGAAAATCTTAGAACTTTTAGTGAAACGCCTTTAGAATTAAGCCGTCTGTTCCAAAGAGCGATTATAAAAGCAAGTTCTGCACGAGAATGTGAACCATATTGGCAGTTGAAAAGATTTTGCAGTTTTTATTCCTGCAAGAGTAGGAGAGCAATATTCTACAAGAAAATTAGCAAGCATAGTTTACACCTCAGAAATTAATTGACAAATTTTCCTAAAGATACTTAAAAGTTTTTTGCTCAAGCTTTTTCAAAAGCTTCGGATTCCAAAGGCAGAGCCTTTGGTGGGTTTTAAGGGTGAAGCCCTTAACATCTCTTTTTTTTTCTCAATCGGCGGATAAAATCCGCCGATTAATGTTTTTAGTAGCTATTTCCTTGAAAGATAATAGCTTAATAAAACTTTGAATTTAAACTATCTATAAATAGTTTTTCCTGAAAATCAAAGAGAAAACATTTTAAAATATGGAATTAGATATAACTAACTCAAATTCAAAAAATATGAAATTTACTATATTCTACCGAATATGAGAAAATTTCATAATTAGTCTAAACTAACCAACAGAATTATAATAGCATAGAATTATTATAAAGTCAAGCGGTGTATATGAATTTATGTTGGCTTAACCTAACAAAATAGCTTTTGTTAAATTTTGTATATATTTATCTTTGGAATTTAAAATGCATAGTCCTAAAAAATTAACTCTGCAAAAGTGAAAAACATCGCAAAATTGACATTAGATAGGAGTTGTATTATAATATATGCGAGATTTAAAAAATATATCTTGACAACTTGAGTTTGATTTGTCATTATTAGAGCATAATTAAATATATAAATATAAAATTAAAAGGCGGTTGAAATTATGGTAAACGCAATGATATTTGCTGGAGGTACAGGTACTCGTATGAAAACCTCCGATATTCCTAAGCAGTTTATTGAGGTTGACGGAAAGCCTATTATTATAAGAACACTCGAAAACTTTTCAACACACCCAGAGGTTGATGGAATCGTTATTTCATGCCTTGAGGCTTGGATTGATGAGCTTTGGAAGCTAATTGAAAAGTGGAAGGTTGCCAAGGTAGTAGATATAGTTAAGGGCGGTTCAACAGGCCACGAATCAATCCATAATGGACTTGTTCGTGTAGATGAATTTACAAAGCCTGAAGATATTGTTCTTATCTGTGATGGTGTTCGTCCAGTTATGAGTGAACAACTTATTTCAAATTGTATTAAGCTTGCAAGAGAGTATGAAACAGCTGTTCCAGTAACACCGAGTATAGACTCTGTTCTCTGGAGCGATGATGGAGAACATTGCTCTAAGGCATTGCCAAGAGGTTCTATGTATATAACCCAAGCTCCACAGGGCTATACTATGAGAAAAATTATGGGAGCTCATCTTGAGGCTGAAAGGCGTGGAATAGTTTCGCCTACATCTTCAAGCGAACTTCTTATAGAGCTTGGACAGGAAATTCATATTTATATAGGTGAGCGTGATAATATCAAGGTAACAACACCTGAAGACTTATTGACCTTGCGTTCACACTATTATTATGAAAGATATAAGAGCTTTGCTCGTGAGGAATTGAAGTACGGACTTGAGTGATTTTCAAAAATCTGAATTGTAGTTCAGAATTATTGAAAGTATATAGTGTTTAATCGGGGTAGGGTATGGCTAAAGATTATAAATTCAGCATAAGTGTGTATATAGATAACGAGGAGCTTTTTGCCTGCTACTATTGCATCAATTACTGCTGATAAGGAATTTTTTCGCAATAGCATACAAATTGTTTTAATCGACTCTCTTGTAACAAAAGAGAGTACTGAGTTATGCCTTAAATACACCGATGATTACCCCGAAAATATATATTTTGTTGATTGCCAAGGCGAAAATATGGCAGAATGCTTTAGCGATGCAAGAGTTATATGCACAGGAGCTTATGTAAGCTTTATTCGTGCTGGAGATGAATATTCCTACGAAGCACTTAAAAAGCTTTCAGAAGAACCCGCATTTACAAAAGCACCTGCAATATGTATTGCCGCAGAAACTTCTAAACGCCGAAATGGTTCAGTTCCGTATAATTTTGGTGCTAAGGACGGGACAATCAAACTTAAAACTAATCCTGATAAAGTAAGTCTTATTCTTGGAGCATATTTTTTCAGAAACGATACTATTGTAAATGTTCGTTTCAAGAAAAGTCTTTCAAGTGATTTTACAATGGCTTTTATCCTTGATTATTTCTATCATATCGGTTCTTATGTTTATACATCAAAGTTTAAGTTTATATCGCCATATCCTGCTGAGAATGATATAAAAAACCTAAAGGAACAGTATAATAAATCATATTTCACAGATTCTATAATAAGATTTGCTATACCTATGCTTGAAACAAAGGGCAATTCTGCTGTGATTATGAATATGGTGATGTATTTAATTTATATCAAGCTTGCTTGTGGACTTGGCGAAAGATATATGTTTACTATGGGACCTAATGGTGTAAACGATTTCTTTAACCTTATAAGTGATGCTATGCAAAATATAGATGATGCTGTTATTCTTAATAGAAATATAGCAAGGAGAGCTTTATTCCCATCAACGCTCACCTTTAAGATGCTCAGATTGAAATATCATAATAAGGCACTAAAGCCTGATATTGATTTCTTTCCTATAGGAAATTCAAGTCAGTTTGAATTTAGAGATGCGTCACTTCGTCCTCGCAAGATGAAAACAAGCGGTGGATTTATAGCAACTCTTGGTGGTGCATTGATTTCATCATCAGAGCATATTGATGTTAAAATCATGTCGCTCAAAGCTGAGGGTTCTAATTTATATATAAGTGGCTGCGTTACAGATATTTCATTTCTCGATAGAATAGAATATAAACTATTTGCCATTTCAAATAGAGAAAGAATACAGTTTAAGGATTATCATTTCTATTCTCTTAAAACTCTTTTTGAGATTCCTTTTGATAAAGACCACGGTTTTACAATTACTATTCCTCTGAAAAATATCAAGGAAATGACGGTTCTTTCTTTCTATATTTCCATTGATAAGATAAACTATAAGCTGAGATTTTCTTTTGGCTCAACAGCAGCTCATCTTACAGAAAAATTTCCGCATAGTTATTGCGTTTCGGGTGGCAGGCTTATTACCTTTGATTTAGAAAAACGCTCTATAACAATTCGTAGAGCAACATCTTTTATGCAGAGCCACCACGAAAGGCTGTTCCTTTCTGATGTAAAGAAAGCTGTTTCTGTTCAGAAATATCTCAAAATTAAGCGTCTTAGAAAACGCTATCATTCAACTATTGATAAATATGCCGAAAGACGAATCTGGCTCATGTGTGATAGCAAAAATGCCAATTCTGAAGATGCTCACGATATATATAACTATATCAATTCTTTACACGATAAACGAGGTATAGAGGTATTCTATTCGCATAGAGAGATTAACCCCGATGATAGCTTTATTATGACAGCCTTCCAAAGCAATAACCTTGCAAGTGGTACTATGACTCAAAAGATTATTGCAATGAATGCAGATGTAATCATCTCAAACGGACATAATGTTTATAAAAATCTCGGATTTGAAGATGGAGAAGAAATCTATTATCGAGATTTACTTATGGCAGATATAGTTTCCTTTGGCGATGGAATATCAATGCTTCGTTCGGCACAATCTGAGAATAAGATGTATGATGATACAGCATTGCGTTTTTGTGGCTCTGAGCAGGAGTATGAAAGACTTATTCACCCAATATACGGATATGACCAAAAGCATTTGTTTGCATTTGGTTATCCTCATATGGATACTCTTATGTCGGTGCCATCAAAGCAGATTCTTGTATGCCCAGCTATGCGTAGAGGTTTTGCAAAGTATGCACATATAGGCTATCAGAATTTCACAACAGAACCACTTTATTCTGTATTTAATTCATTTATTGCAGATAGAAAGCTTCTTTCTGCACTTCATGAAAATAACTGCAATCTTGTTCTGATTTTGCCAGAGGAACTTGCAAAGCAAGAATACTTATGGAATAAGAGCGAATATGTTTCTGTTTCATCATTTGAAAATTTAGGCTATAAAGAAACAATAGAAAAATCAGCTATGCTGATTACAGATTACAGCAATATTGCTTTTGATTTTGCATATATGCGTAGACCTATAATTTACTATCAAAACCCAAGTGTTTCCTTACAAAATAATATTTCTACATTTAGTTATCGTGAGAGCGGTTTTGGCGATGTAGTAACAGATGCAGATGAGCTTGTAGAAAGAGTTATTTCTACAATAAATTCTAATTTCGAGGTATCGGCCGAATATCTCAAACGCAGAAAAGAATTTTTTGCCTTTGATGATAGAAATAACTGCAAGCGTATCGCTAATGCGATTTACGATTTTGAGTATAATAATAAAGTCCCTACTGCCGATGTTAAGGGTGGTTTTGGAGAAGTAAAGCCAAAGCCTGAGCCACAGCCTATTGCTAAACAAGCTTCTAATCAGGAAAAGGCTGAGAAAACTATAAAACCAGTTGAGAAAAAGCCACAATCACAGCAGCCTAAAAAAGCAATTAAACCAAAAGAAGAGTATGAAGAAGTAGAGCATCAGGGAATAATATATTCTGATGTTCCTAAAAAGCAAGAGATTGGATATTCTAAAGAGCAGAAAATTTCGCAGAAATATCGTCCAAGACCAACAGAACCACCTCATCAATCAGAACAGTATACAGAAAGACGAGTACAGCCACAGCAAACACAGCAAATTCGCTACGCAGAGGCTCCTAAAAGACAGCGACCAGTCGAGCCACCTTATCAGCCAAAACAGCATACAACTGAAAGACAAGTACAGCTACAGCAAACACAGCAAATTCGCTATGCAGAGGCTCCTAAAAGACAGCGACCAGCCGAGCCACCTCGTCAGCCAAAACAGCATACAACTGAAAGACAGGTACAGCCACAGCGACAGCAAACACAGCAAATTCGTTATGCAGAAGCTCCTAAAAAGCAACCAAGACCTGTACAGCCACAACGTTCAAGTGGTGCAAGATATGCTGAACCAAGCCAGCAAAGAAATCCGCAAAAATCTTCAGAGGCAAGACGAGTTGCACAAAGTCGTACTACTGCACAGCGAAAAGCACCAACTTCACAAGAGAGTGTAAAACAAACAACGGCTCAACCAAAACACGCTGATAAAAAATCTAAAAAAGTTTCAGAATTTTCTGATAAATAAAAAATTCACCACTTTAAATGAGTGGTGAATTTTTTATGCTTAAGAATTAATATTAAGCTTTTCTTTTGAATAATATCTCTGTTGATAGCACAGAGAACAGCCTTGATAGATGCTTTGAAAATATTTGTATGAATACCTACGCCGTATATTGTTTTGCCCTCAGGAGTTTTTAAACCGATATAAGCAACAGCCTTAGAGTCCGAACCACTTGAAATAGCGTGTTCAGTGTAGTCTATGACTTCATAGCCTGTAACACCGATTTCCTTTATAGCATTACAGAAAGCGTCGATAGGACCATTTCCGTTACCCTCTATTATCTGTTCACTTGCAGAGCCATCACTAATTCTAAGTTTGCCTCTGAAGTACATAATATCATTGCCATGGTTTTCGAGAACGGTGTGTCCGAGGAGAGAATATCTTTTGTGAATGTCAATGTAGTTATCCTCAAATACTTTGAAAACTTCCTTTGGAGTAAGTTCACGACCTTCATCGTCACAAACCTTCTGAACCAAAGCACCAAATTCAGGGTGCATTTTTTTTCGGGAGATTATATCCGAAATTATTTTGCATAATAAAGGCAGCTCCACCCTTGCCTGATTGAGAATTGATTCTTATGATAGGTTCATATTGCCTGCCAACATCAGCAGGGTCTATTGGAAGATATGGAATTTCCCACATATCACTATCGTGTTCTTTCATATAAGCAAAGCCTTTATTGATAGCGTCCTGATGAGAACCTGAGAAAGCGGTAAAGACAAGGTCGCCGACATATGGCTGACGCTCATTTATGTGCATTTTTTGTGCAGCGTTCAAAGATTTCACGATACTTAGGAAGATTGCTGAAATCAAGCTTAGGTCAACACCTTGAGTATACATATTCAAACCGACAGTAACAATATCAAGATTACCTGTGCGTTCGCCGTTACCGAAAAGTGTACCTTCAACTCTTTCTGCACCAGCAAGAAGTGCAAGCTCAGTAGCAGCAACGCCTGTACCTCTGTCATTGTGTGGGTGAATACTGATTATAGCACTCTCTCTATTTGGAAGATTGCGAATAAAGTATTCAATTTGGTCAGCATAAGTATTTGGAGTACACATTTCAACTGTGTTAGGAAGATTAAGGATGACAGGATTTTCAGGAGTAGAACCAAGAGCCTCCATAACAGCAGAGCAGATTGAAATAGCATTATCAGGCTCTGTGCCTGAGAAGCTTTCTGGTGAATACTCAAAACGAATATTTGTATCTCCTGCAAAATTTTCAGTAAGCTCTTTGATAAGCTTAGCACCATTTACAGCGATTTCTGTAATGCCGTCCATATCCTTGTGGAAAACAACCTTACGCTGTAAGGTTGAAGTTGAGTTATAAAATGGACAATAACATTTTTAGCACCCTTAACAGCCTCAAAGGTTTTTCTGATTAAGTGTTCACGAGCCTGAACGAGAACCTGAATAGCAACATCATCGGGTATGAGGTTATCATCAATAAGCTTACGGCAGATTTCATATTCTGTTTCGGAAGCAGAAGGAAAACCGATTTCAATTTCTTTAAAACCCATATCGCAGAGAGCTTTAAAAAACTCAAGCTTTTGCTCAAGGTTCATTGGGTCTACAAGTGCCTGGTTTCCGTCACGAAGGTCAACAGAACACCAGATAGGAGCCTTTGTTATAACATTATTAGGCCACTGTCTATCTGGAATATTTATTTGCTTAAACGGTGCATATTTTCTGAACGATTCTTTTAACATAAAAAATTCCTCCATATATCAATAATTTTATCCCACAAATTAGCTGACAGGAGGCATGGGTGTTATCAACATCAAAAAAGCCCGCCCCCTTAATAGCTAAGGGGCGAGCATAAAATTCAATGCACGCGGTACCACCCTGATTCAAACGCAAAAAGCGTTCCTCAGCGAATCTCCAACAAGATTCTGGTCTATAACGGGACCTTACGGTCTGCCTTTAAATATTCGGGCAGACAACTCCGGGATGAGCTATACATATATAAAGCCAACACTATCTTACACCAACCGATAGTTCTCTTCGCTTGTTTTATATATCTTATTCCCTTCACAGTTTTTTGCGGGATTATCTTAATATTTATTATACGCACTGAGTTTAAAAAAGTCAACTGAATTTGTAGAAATTTTACGCATTTATGGAAAATCAATATATTTAGATATGGTGCGAATTATGTTCTTTTCTTGTCCTGAAAATATTCTCACGCAACAAAGCAATTTTGCATATCATATATCAAGGTGTCGAATATTTCGACAAGCCTTTCAGGAGATTCCAGGGGGGATGATTCTGTGGATACACGGGAATTATTTGCAAGACTTATAGAATGTGAAGCAGGAGGAGAAGGAGAAAATGGCATGAAAGCCGTTGCGACAGTTATTATGAATCGTGCAACAGTGCCGTATGGCGAATTTGCAAGAGTAAGCAACGGCGGAGATATTCGTGCGATTATTGAACAAGCAGGTCAATTCGTATGTATGATGACTACAGTCGGCGGAGAATATAATCCGCAAAATGTTTATAATATAACTCCATCATCCGAAAGCTATGAGATTGCAGATTGGGCGATTGACGGAAATCTTTTTTTAATCCAGTCGCCAATAGTTTATTTTTTATGAATCCATATAGTTCCAGATGCCCAACATATTTTCCTGTTGGTGGAATAGGTATCGCATTTAATAGAATAGGTGACCATTGTTTTTATATTCCAACAGAAAAATATGCTCAGACTTGATTTTAGATAATTTTTTATTTTAAAGGTGATATTTATGAACAACAGAATGAACGATGATTATGCAATAGACCTTGCTCAATATTATGGAGTTTCTTTTAGTGGTTCGGATAAATCTTCTGCCTCAACAAACTATCACCCGAACCTTCCATCACTTGAGCAGATAGCATCATATAATCTTCAAAATGCCCGTGCAGAGGCGGAAAGACAAAATACAATGAACAATCAAGCTCAACAAGGAATGAATAGCTCAAGTATGGAAGGTTTGGGTACAAGTTCTCAGATGTTGACTGCACCTGGAACTGGAACATCAAGCTACCCTACAAATGATAATTCTATGAATATGGGTACAACTGGCGGTTCAGGCACTATGACCCAGACATCTTTATCTCGACCAATACTTGAATACAATCAGCCATATCCGATAACAGCCGAGAGCATACAATACTTAAATGGATTTATTCGTTCACAAATAGGAAGAAATGTTAGTATAGAATTTCTTGTCGGCACAAATCAGCTTGTAACTAAAGATGGCTTTTTATTAGCGGTTGGTGCAAACTTCATTTTGCTTAATCCAAAGGGAACAGATGATATACTTGCCTGCGATTTCTATAATATAAAATTTATTACATTCTACTATTGAAGATGAATTTTATTTTTTAAGATAACAACTTTTTATTTTGTGTAATTTTTCAATACAAATAATTTTTATACAATCTGTGGGTGGACTGTGTTCGCCCATAGATTGTATTCTATTTTTAAATTTATGCTAATAATATTATGCTTATTGAGCATTATAGCAAAAGTTTTTATGAATAAATATGCTAAGTGACTTGCTAAACTCTTGACTATAAAATTGTGAAATGCTATAATAAAATCTAAACGAAAATCTATTTTAAAAGTTAAAGGGAGGTCAGAATATGATAAGCGGTGCTGATATTATGGTTAAGTGCCTTGAGAATGAGGGCATTTCCGTTATATTTGGCTATCCTGGTGCAGCTATCTGCCCTTTCTTCGATTCCTTATATGATTCTAAAATAAGAACAGTTCTTGTAAGACAGGAACAGAATGCAGCTCATGCAGCGAGCGGTTATGCTCGTGCTTCAAGCAAGGTTGGTGTATGCGTTGCAACTTCTGGCCCTGGTGCAACAAACCTTATTACAGGTATTGCAACAGCTTATATGGATTCTATTCCGATTGTTGCGATTACAGGACAAGTTCGCTCAGACTTAATCGGACGAGATGTTTTTCAGGAAGCGGATATTACAGGTGCTTGTGAACCTTTTATAAAGCATAGCTATCTTGTTAAGGATACAAATGATTTAGCAAGAATTTTTAAGGAAGCTTTCCATATAGCTACAACAGGCAGACCTGGACCAGTCTTGATTGATGTTCCGATTGATATACAGCAAAATAAGATTTCGGGTTTTGAATATCCGGAAGATGTAGATATTATAGGTTATAAGCCGAGTGTTAAAGGACACCCTATACAGATAAAAAGAGCCTTAGAGCTTATTGCTGAATCAAAAAGACCAGTAATATGTTCTGGTGGTGGAGTTCTCTCCTCAGGTTCTAAGCCCATTTTTGCAGAATTTGCCGATAAAACAGGTATTCCAGTTGTTTCAACAATGATGGGCATAGGTGTTATGCCTTCAGATAATAAGCAATATCTTGGTATGCTTGGTTCATTTGGTACAGTTCGTGCAAACAGAGCTTTGCTTGAAACAGACCTTTTAATTCTTTGTGGAGCAAGAGTTGGTGACAGAGCGGTTGCCGCTCCTCATCAAGTAGCAGAGAGAGCAAAGGTTATTCATATTGATATTGACCCTGCCGAAATCGGCAAAAACATACAGACAACCGTTCCGATTGTCGGAGATATGAAAAATGTTATCACTGTTATGAGAGATAAGATTAATTATCATATTTCTAATGAATGGAAAAATGAGTTTATGTCTTGGCAAGAGCCAGAAATCAAGCCTATAGAGGGCTTTGTTGAGCCGAGAACCTTTATATCAAGGCTTTCAGAAATGCTCAGACACAAGGCAATTCTTGTTGCTGATGTTGGACAAAACCAAATCTGGTGTGCAAATAACTTCAAAATTTCAGATGGCAGATTTTTAACCACAGGCGGTATGGGAACTATGGGATATTCACTTCCGGCTGCCCTTGGGGCAAAGCTTGCCCGCCCTGAAAGAGATGTATTTGTTGTTTGTGGTGATGGCTCATTCCAGATGAGTATGTCAGAATTGGCAGTTGCCGTACAGAGCAACATAAATGTTAAGATTATCATTATGCAGAATGGCAGACTTGGTATGGTTAGAGAAATTCAGGACAAGCTTTATGGAAGCAGATATGCTGCAACTATCCTTAACGATTCTCCGGATTTTGCAAAGCTTGCTGAAGCATATGGAATCAAAGCCTATGTTGCTACAACAAACAAAGAAGCCGAAAATGCTGTTGCAGAAATGCTTGAATCAGACAAGCCTAATGTGCTTATCTGCCAAGTGAGTCCTGAAACACCATCGAGATAAGGAGGATTATATGAAATATACACTTTCTGTTCTCGTTGAAAACCAAGCAGGCGTTCTTTCTAAGGTTTCTGGATTGTTTTCAAGACGAGGCTTTAATATAGACAGCCTTGCAGTTGGAATTACAGAAGACAGCTCAATATCTCGTATGACTATTGTTGTTGACGGAGATGAATATGTTGTTGAACGGATTGAAAAACAGCTTAACAAAGTAATTCCTGTAATAAAAGTCAGGACCTATGCTCAGGGCGAGTTTATAAGTCGTGAGCTTAGTTTAATAAAGTCAACTGCCCTGCAAAGCAGCGACTTGATATAATGAAAATTGCAGAGCTTATGGGTGCAAAAATCGTAGATGTTGCGGTTAATACACTTACTCTTCAATTTGCAGATACTCATGAGCAATTTGAAACATTGCTCGATTTACTTAAGCCATATGGTATCCGAGAAATCGTTCGCACAGGTACAGTAGCCATCGAAAAAGGCTCTAAAACAACGGTTTAAGGATTCATATATATTTTATTTTTCATTATGAAAAGCGGAGGTAATTTTTATGTCAAAATTCACACCGAAAATCTACTATCAGGCAGACTGTGACATCAATGTTCTTAAGGGCAAGACTGTTGCTATCATCGGCTACGGTTCACAGGGTCACGCTCACGCTCTTAACCTCAGAGATAGTGGCGTCAATGTAATCATTGGTCTTTATAAGGGCAGCCGCCGTTGGGATCATGTTAAGGAGCTTGGCTTCGAGGTTTATACAACAGCAGAAGCAACTCAGAAGGCAGATATCATTATGATTCTTACACCTGATGAGAAGCAGGCTGATATTTATAAGAACGACATCGAGCCAAACCTCACAGCAGGCAAGGCTATCGCATTTGCTCACGGCTTCAACATTCACTTTAAGCAAATCACACCTCCTAAGGATGTTGATGTATTTATGATTGCTCCTAAGGCTCCAGGACACACAGTTCGTTCTGAGTATGTAGAGGGCAAGGGTACACCAGCTCTCGTAGCTGTATATCAAGATGCTTCAGGCCACGCACTTGACATCGCTCTTGCATATGGTGCTGGTATTGGTGCAGCTCGTGCAGCAGTTATGGAAACAACTTTCCAAATCGAAACAGAGACAGACCTCTTCGGCGAGCAGGCAGTTCTTTGTGGCGGCGTTACAGCTTTGATGCAGGCTGGTTTCGAAACACTCGTAGAAGCAGGCTATCCACCAGAGAACGCATACTTTGAGTGCATTCACGAGATGAAGCTCATCGTTGACCTTATCTACACAGGTGGCTTCTCTATGATGAGATATTCTATTTCTGATACAGCTGAGTTCGGTGATTACGAGACAGGTAAGAGAATCGTAACTCCTGAAACAAAGGCTGAGATGAAGAAGGTTCTTGAAGAGATTCAGGACGGTACATTCGCAACAAAGTGGATTGCAGAGAACAAGAACGGTCGTGCACACTTCAATGCAACTCGTGCTATCAAGGCTTCTCACGAACTCGAGAAGGTCGGTGCAGAGCTTAGAAAGATGTATTCTTGGAATGCAACTGATAACAAGTACGCTGACTAATTTCTATACTTGTATAGAAAAAGTTGCATAGCTACTTGACATATACTTCTTGTAAATAATAAACCCGCACTTTGATAATAGAATCAGAGTGCGGGTTTGCTTTTTATTATAATAGTTCCATTTCGTCATTCATTTTTGTAAAGCCATATTTTTCATACATAGGTCGTCCCATAGCAGTTGCTTCAAGAGTTATATGGTTAATTCCCTTTTCTCTTGTCGCTTTGATAAGTAAATCAAGTGTTTTATAGGCATTGCCCTTTCGTCTGTATTCGGGAGAAGTATATATATTCATAAGATATGCTTTTTTGCCTGTTGGATTATGGCAAGTTGGCATAACTATGAAGAAACTAACTCCACCACAACCAACAAGCTTATCATCATCGAAAACAAGATAGACTATACATTCGCCATTCAGAATAGCTTTTCTATAATAATCATAAGATTGAGCTTTAACTTCTGACATATCTGCGGAATCATCTAAGTGATTAGCTTCACGAAGAACCATTATTCTCGATTTTACTAAAAGCTCTATATCATCAAGGTTTGCTTGTTTATATGTAATATTCATTCTGAAAATCCTTTTTAAAATTATATTTAATTATAAAAGTTTACTTAAAAGCCACTATTAAAATTATATCTTAATTTTAAAATCCGTTCAACCTTTTATCTATAAATTGTTTCAGCTAATTTATATCTGTAAAAAATTTGTTGGTTTATGATATACTTAAATAATATGTAATTTTAAATTTAAAATGGGTAATAATAATGAGAAAACTTAAATTCTTTATCAGATATAAAGAGTTTTTGTATTATCAATATATTTGCAAAAAAATATGTTGAAGTTACTATTGTGTTAATTATGGGTAGTATGTTATTTGTATATCAATTTATAATGAAGTATAATAAAATCAAGCAATTCGGATATATTTTGCTTATATGCTGAGTTTTGATTAAATTTGTAAAAATCATTATAATACAAATTATAAAGAAACGAGTTGTTGTTATTGTTTAAATTGAGAAGATTTTTGAAAAGCTATAAGCTGCCATTAATATTTGGTCCACTTTGTAAATTGATTGAGGCAATATTTGAGCTTATAGTGCCATTAGTTATGGCGGATATTATTGACACAGGCATTAAAAATCAGGATTATGTCTATGTGTGGCAAAGAGGCGGACTTATGATTTTGCTTGGTGCATTAGGCTTGTGCTTTGCCTTAGTTTGCCAAAAAAGTGCCTCGATAGTTTCACAAGGCTTTGGAACGCAGGTTAGAAATGCTATGTTTAAGCATATAAATAAGCTTTCACACCAAGAACTTGATAAAATTGGTACACCATCACTTATCACGAGAATGACAAATGATATAAACCAGCTTCAAGTGGCGGTTGCGATGCTTATAAGACTGGTTATAAGAGCACCTTTTCTTATTATCGGTGCATTAATTATGGCTATGACAATAGATTTAAGACTTTCTATAATCTTCCTTATAGCTTCACCTATTTTAGCACTTGTGCTTTATATTGTTATGAGCCGTTCAGTACCGTTTTTCAAGCAGATTCAATCAAAGCTTGATAAGCTTTCACTTATCACTCGTGAAAATCTTTCAGGTAATAGAGTTATAAGAGCATTTTCTAAGCAAGAGAGCGAAAAAAAACGCTTTAACGAAAAAGTGATGATTTAGCTAAAACTGCAATTACAGTCGGCAGACTTTCTGCTTTACTTAATCCTTTAACAACCGTACTTATCAATATTGCAATAGTTGCGATAGTATGGTTCGGCGGTGGCTTTGTTGATAAGGGCGAGCTTAGCCAAGGCGAAATTATAGCTTTAGTAAACTATATGACTCAGATTTTGCTTGCAATGATAGTTGTTGCAAACCTTGTAGTTATCTTTACAAAGGCATTTGCTTCAGCACATCGTGTAAATGAAGTTTTGAAACAGAACCAAGTGTTATTGAGGGTACAAAAACAAAATCAGATAATAAGAGCAATAACGAAATTGAATTTAATGATGTAAGTTTTGCTTATGGTAAGGGAAAATACGCCCTCGAGAATATCAGCTTTAAGGTCGAAAAGGGCGAAACGATTGGTATTATTGGCGGTACAGGTTCAGGTAAGTCTACATTGATTAACCTTATTCCAAGATTTTATGACCCGCAAAAGGGTGATGTAATAATAGACGGAATGTCCGCTAAGGAATACACATTTTCTGCACTTCGTGCAAAAATAGGCGTTGCACCACAGCAGGCAATACTTTTCAGCGGAACAATAAAAAGTAACCTCCTTTGGGGCAATAAAGCTGCTACCAATGAGGACATAGAATGGGCTTTAAAGGTTTCACAATCCTATGAATTTGTTTCAAAGCTTTCTGATGGAATAGAACACGAGGTTCTTGCGGGCGGTAAGAATTTTTCAGGTGGTCAGAAGCAGAGATTGACTATTGCAAGAGCAATAATCTCAAGACCTGAAATTCTCATACTTGATGACAGTGCAAGTGCCTTGGACTTTGCAACAGATGCTGCATTAAGAAAGGCTCTTGCAACAGAAACAAACGGTATGACAACAATAATCGTTTCTCAGCGTGTAGGAACAGTAAGATATTCTGATAAAATACTTGTTCTTGATGATGGAAAGCTTGTTGGAGTAGGAAAGCATGATGAACTTATCAAGAATTGTGAAGTTTATAAGGAAATCTGCTTGTCACAGCTTAGTGCTGAGGAGGTGAAGTGAGTGTTATGAAAAAATCAAAAGCCAAAAAAGGGAACTATGAAACGCATTCTTTCATATATAAAGCCCTATAAAAAACAAATTATTGGTGCAATGCTTACTGCAATTCTTTATGTAGTTCTTAACCTCACAACACCAGTTCTTATTGGACAGGCTATTGATAAGGCTATTGGCAAGGGTAATGTTGATTTTCAGGCTATGTTGAATATTATCGGTTTGATAATGCTTACAGTTATCGGTTCAGCATTTTTCCAATGGCTTATGTCACTTTTTACAAACACAGTAAGCTATCTGACTGTAAGAGATATGAGGCGTGATATTTTCGCAAAATTTAACGAAGTTCCTCTTAAATATATTGACGGACACCCACATGGTGATTTAATTAGCCGAGTTATAAACGATATTGACGCAGTGGGTGATGGATTACTGCAGGGTGTTACACAGCTTTTTTTTCAGGCGTTGTAATGATAATCGGAACGCTTATGTTTATGCTTTCGATTGATTTCAGAATTGCAATAGTTGTTGTAGTTATCAGCCCGCTTTCAATATTCGTAGCAACTATGATTACTCGACTTTCACACAAAATGTTTATTGAGCAATCCAGAACTCAAGGTGAGGTCAGCTCATATGTAGAAGAGATTGTCGGCAATCAGAAAATGGTAAAAACCTTTGGTTACGAGGAACGCTCTATTGAAGGCTTTGAAGAAATTAACGAAAGACTTCGTATCTGTGGTCAAAAATCGCAGTTCTATTCATCACTTGCCAACCCAAGTACAAGATTTGTCAACGGCATAGTAACCGCCGCTGTAACTATTGTAGGCTCAATAAACGCAATTAACGGCATTATTTCTGTAGGGCAGATTTCTTGTTTCTTGACTTACGCAAACCAGTATACAAAGCCATTTAATGAAGTTACAGGCGTTATCCCTCAGCTTCAATCAGCGCTTGCAGGTGCATCAAGAGTTTTTGAGGTACTTGATGAGGATAACCAGACACCTGATTCCGCAAATTCAGTAGAAATGAGCCATTGCAAGGGTGCTATTGATATTGAGAATGTCTGCTTCTCTTATTCACCTGAGAGAAAGCTTTTATTGAGGGCTTTAACCTTAAGGTCAAGCCTGGACAGAGAGTTGCAATAGTTGGCCCGACAGGTTGCGGAAAGACTACCCTTATAAATCTTCTTATGCGTTTCTATGAGATAAACAGTGGTAAGATTTTGATTGATGGTGTTGATACTCAAAATATCACAAGGAACAGTTTGCGTGGCTTTATGGAATGGTATTGCAAGAAAGCTGGCTTTACAATGCGACAATAGCTGAAAATATCGCATACGGCAAGCCTGATGCAACCCCCTGATGAAATTCAAGAGGCTGCAAAGAAATCCTATATTGATGGTTATATCAGGCGTTTGCCAGATGGCTATGATACAATTATCACCGAAGACGGTATGAACCTTTCGCAAGGGCAACGACAGCTTATGTGTATCGCAAGAGTTATGCTCTGCGACCCACCTATGCTTATTCTTGACGAGGCTACAAGTAGCATCGATACAAGAACGGAAATTCGAGTACAGCAAGCGTTTAATGCAATGATGAAAGGCAGAACAAGCTTTATTGTTGCACATAGACTTTCAACTATCAAGGAAGCTGATATTATTTTGGTTATGAAAGACGGCCATATTATCGAGCAAGGTAATCACGAAGAATTGCTTGCTAAAGGTGGATTTTATAATACTCTTTATAATAGCCAGTTTGCAAGGAGCGAAGTGCGTGAACTCACAAGACACATAATTAATAGACATTCTTAATAGACCTATGTTTATGTGAGTAACTACCAATTAGCTGATAAATTTCCCCTAAGACACTTAGAAGTTTCGCTCAAGCCTTTTTAAAGGCTTGTAGGTCAAGGGCAACGCCCTTGTCGCTCTCCGCAGAGAGCGAAATACTTTATGCTTCACAAAGCGCAGGAGGGTAGAAAAACATTCCAGTGGAATGTTTTTCGTAGGGAACCCCGCAGGGGGTTCCCTGTGGATACCTCTACAAATTTATCTGCCGAAGGGGTGAAGCAAATTTTGCCCCTACATATAACTCGTTAGCTTATTGATGACCATAGAAAAAGTGACGGATAAAGTCCACCACTTGTGAGAAAAAGAATTTTAAGGGATTTGCCCTTAAAACCCACGATGGACTCTGTCCCTCGACCCTGTGAGCCTTTAAAAAGGCTCAGGCGAAACTTTTGAGTTTCTTGAAGAAGTATTTAATAATTTAAGCGTGAGTAAGAAAATTACCACATACTAAAGTTAGGAGGTTCTCTATGAAAAAGATGTCACTTTTCAGCCTTTCGTGGCCAATCTTTATTGAAACTTTGCTTTTTATGATGCTTGGTTTTATAGATGTATTTGCACTAAGCCAGTACGATGACCTTGCGTCTGCGTCTGTCGGAACGGCGAATCAGGTTGCGGGTATATGTAATTTGTTGTTTTCTGTTACTGCTACCGCAAGTGCTGTAATAATTGCACAAAACCTTGGCGCAAAAAATAGGGAGAAAGCCTCGCAGACTGCGGCACTTTCTATTTTCTTTAATTTTTCTATTGGAATAATTGTAAGTGTAGTGTTGGTAATTTTTAACCGTCCTATGCTTTCTGCACTTGGAGCAGAGGGGAAGGTGCTTGATTTCGGCAGTGAATATCTAACTATTGTTGGCTGTTTTATGTTTGGTCAGGCTACGCTCAATTCAATGAATGTTGTTTTAAGAAGCCATGGTTATACACGAATCCCGATGTATATAACTATTGTTATGAATATAATAAATACAGTTCTCGACCTCACATTCGTTCTTGGTTGGTTTGGTATGCCTGTTCTTGGTGTAACAGGTGTTGCATTAGCTACAACCTTTAGCCGACTTGTTGGTGGAACTATACTTGTTATAATTTTCTTTAAAAAGGTTGAAAAGCCATCTATTTTCAAAAAACTTTTCCCGTTCCCATTCAAAGATTTTTGGCAGATGCTTAAAATTGGCATACCAGCCGCCTTTGAATCTATAAACTATAATATAGCACAGCTTGTGGTAACATCTATCGCACTTAGATTTATGACTGATAATGAATATATAACAAGGTCATATATTCAGAATATAACATCAACTTTCTATATTTTCTCTCAATCAATCGGACAAGGTTCCCAGATACTTACAAGCCATCGAGTTGGTGCAGGAAAGTATGACGAGGCATATCATGGCGTATGGCGAGGGCTTTTAGCAGGCTACGGGCTAACGGCGGTTATGTGTACGCTTGGAGTTGTATTCCGAAGTCAGCTTATAGGTATATTTACTGATAATCCAGAGGTTATAGCAATCGGTGGTACACTTATAATTATAAATGTAGTTCTTGAAGCAGGAAGATGCACAAATCTTATTGTTATAAATAGTTTGCGTGGTGCAGGAGATGTATATTTCCCGACAGCCGCAGCAATTTTCTCCATGTGGGTTCTCTCGACCTTTGGCTCATACCTTTTCGTTGTAGTATTTGGTTGGGGTATTTATGGAATGTGGATAGCTCTTGCAGCAGATGAATGCTTCCGAGGAATACTTATGGTTTGCCGTTGGAAGGGTGGCAAATGGCGTCAGAAATCCCTTGTTAAAAACCAATAAAATTAGAATATGTTCCCCTGTTCAATCATATAGATATTGTAGATATGATTGAACGGGGGTTCTTTTTATGATAACAGCATTAACGATTAAGCACGAACAGCCTAATAGCTTAAAAGAGAGGTTTCGTGCATTATTTTCCCCGTATGAAATAAATGTCAAAAGAATAAACGATGACTATCTTGGGCTGGAAATGATTCATATTACATATGTTCAGAAAAGTGGCAGAATAAGATTTGGAAAAATCAAGAGGTCAGTTAATGCTGATTTTCATGAAACAGTGTGTTCAAGTAGCCTGAGTTTGCCGAGAAAGCTTGGATTTAAGCGTTTTGATAATCCTATGTATATCCGCAGACTGTGTATAAATGCGGCAGAAAGCTATATTAAGAGCCTTGATTGTGACCCTAACGAATTGAGAATCTCACTCTTTGACCCAAGCGGTAGATTTAGCTTTTTGCCGCAGAAAGATTCATAAAGTATACGAATTCACTTCAGGTTGCAACAAGTGCAGTGAGGTTTTATGAGGCCGAAAATGAACGCTTTATGCGAGAATATGGAGCGACTATTTTCGTGCATAGTAATTTCTATGATATAATACCTTGTGATATTCTTGTTGCACGCAGACTATTACAATGCCGATTTCCTGTGGTAGTACAATGACAATTTTTACAGGTAACAGACCTAAAGTACCTGTATGCGGAATAGTACACGATAATTTCAGTGTAAGGCTTCCTGTGTGCCTTGAGGATATAAAGCCAAAGGAGCTTTCAGATGCATATTTTCTCAGTGCCTTATATACTCTTGAAAAAATGAAATGGCTTGAGCGGATTCCAACTAATGGAGGAAGAACGATTTTACCTAAAAATAATAAGAATACCTCTAAGGAAAGTTGTGATTCCATAGATATATTATGATTTGATAAATTAATTTCTTATAAAATCTCCCAACACAAAACGGCGAACAGTTTAAGCTGTTCGCCGTTTGACTTTATGTTATGACACTAACTTTAGTGTGGGATTTGGCTGATGAGAACACCAGCAGCAACTGCTGAACCGATAACACCTGCAACATTTGGTCCCATAGCGTGCATAAGAAGGAAGTTTGCAGGATTTTCTTCCTGACCAACCTTCTGTGAAATTCTTGCTGCCATAGGAACAGCAGAAACACCAGCAGAACCGATAAGTGGGTTGACCTTGCCATGTGTAAAAGCACACATAATCTTACCAAAGAGAACGCCACAAGCAGTACCCATGCAGAATGCGATAAGACCAAGGAGAATAATTCCAAGTGTGCTTACGCTGAGGAATACTTGACCTGTTGCTGTTGCACCAACTGTAACACCAAGGAAGATTGTAACAATATTCATAAGCTCGTTCTGAGCTGTGTTACTGATTCTTGAAACAACGCCACTCTCTTTAAAGAGGTTACCAAGCATAAGCATACCAACGAGAGGAGCTGCATCTGGAAGAAGAAGTGCAATAATAACTACAACGATGATAGGGAAGAGAATCTTCTCAATCTTAGAAACAGGACGGAGCTGCTGCATAACGATTGAACGCTCTTTCTTTGTTGTAAGAAGCTTCATAATAGGTGGCTGAATGATAGGAACAAGTGCCATATACGAATATGCGGCAACGGCTATCGGACCTAAGAGATTCGGGGCAAGCTTTGATGTAACGAAGATAGCTGTTGGACCATCTGCACCACCGATAATAGCGATTGAACCAGCCTCGTTAGCAGCAAATCCAAGAAGTGTTGCACCAATAAATGTAATAAAGATACCAACCTGAGCGGCTGCACCAAGGAGGAAGCTCTTAGGGTTAGCAATGAGAGGACCGAAGTCTGTCATTGCACCAATGCCGAGGAAGATAAGCGGAGGGAAAATACCAAGGTGAACGCCTTGATAGAGATAATAGAACAAGCCACCGTTTTGACCGACATTATAATAGGTTGTTCCATCAAGAACTGTGGTTGTATATGAAGCAGGGTCAAGATTTCTCGCCAAGACCTGTGCTTCGGTGAGCATTTCATTTGTTGGGTTTGCCATAATACCAGGGAAAACATTAACAAGTAGCATACCGAATGCTATAGGCAAGAGCAAAAGTGGCTCATACTGCTTTTTAATAGCAAGATATAAAAGAATGAAGGATATGCACATCATAACATAGTTTTCCCATGATAGAGTTGCTAAACCTGAGCTTGTGAAAATACTGCAAATAGATTCCCATAGGGAGTTTAAGATTTCCATTTAATTATCAATCCTTTCTCAAATTTATCGAATTACACTCTAACCGACAATATGTCAGAAAGGCTTGGTATTCTCCAAAAAGACCTGCATTTCTCCAAGAAGAACCTGAGTTAGCACGACTGCGTCTTACAGACTTAATCTTAACAGGCTTGTCGTACATAGCGTCAACAGCCGCTGCAATAGCTGCGATAACCTCGCCCGGAATAGCTTCGTTATCAGTAGCTGTTGGTTGAGCTGTGCTTACCTGTGGTTCTGCTTTAATAAGCTCAGGTTTCTTTTTCAGCAGCCTTTTGGCATCTTTTTTTTTTGACTTCCGTTTTGGGCAGCTTGAACTATTGCACTGTAAATCTTGATTATAAAAATCAAGAGAACAAGGACAAAGAAAACTATAACGATGCCCGCTAACAGAAGATTCAAGGCCATTTCCATTTACTTATACCCCTTTTCAATAAAAAATATGATGCGAAATGAATTTTATAGAAGTGAAACGACGATGTCGCCCATTTCGCTTGTGGAAACTTTCTTAGTGCCTTCTGTATAAATATCAGGAGTTCTTACTGTCTTGAGAGCTTCAGAAACAGCCTTTTCAATAGCTTCAGCAGCCTTAGGCTCATCAAGAGAATAGCGGAGCATCATAGCAACAGAAAGTATTGTTGCAAGTGGGTTAGCGATACCCTGACCGGCAATATCAGGAGCAGAACCGTGGATAGGCTCATAAAGACCGCTTTTTCCACTGCTAAGGCTTGCAGAAGCGAGCATACCAATAGAGCCACTAATCATAGAAGCCTCATCAGAGAGAATGTCGCCGAAGATATTTGATGTAACGATAACATCAAATTGCTTTGGATTTCTTACAAGTTGCATAGCACAGTTATCAACATACATATGAGAAAGCTCAGCCTCAGGATATTCCTTAGAAAGACGAATAATAGTTTCTCTCCAAAGTCTTGAGGAATCGAGAACATTAGCCTTATCAACGCTTGTGAGCTTTTTGTTACGCTTCATAGCCATATCAAAAGCTACTCTGCCTATTCTTTCAATTTCAGTTACAGAATACTTTTCTGTATCATAAGCGGCAGGAACACCATCTTCCTCAAATTTACCTCTCTTGCCGAAGTAGATACCGCCAGTAAGCTCACGAACAATCATAATGTCCATAGAGTCGCCGATGATTTCGGCCTTTAGTGGAGAAGCGTTTTTAAGTGGTTCAAAAGATAACAGCAGGTCTAAGATTAGCAAAAAGACCTAATGCACCACGAATACCAAGCAAGCCAGCCTCTGGGCGGTTGTTGCCTGGCTGATTGTCCCACTTAGGGCCACCAACAGCACCAAGGAGGACAGAGTCAGCGGCTTTACATTTAGCGATAGTTTCCTCAGGAAGAGGTACACCAGTTGCATCAATAGCACAGCCACCAAGAAGAGCCTCATCATAGTCTACTTCAAAGCCGAACTTTTCTGCTGTCTTGTTAAGAACCTTAATGGCCTCGTTTACGATTTCAGGGCCGATTCCATCGCCTTTAAGAACAGCAATTTTATACTTATTCATATTAACCCTCCAAATGCGAAAAATTCCGCAAAGTATCAAATTAAACCAATCTAATTATAGATAAAAATTTCGCAATAGTCAAGCAAAAAACCCGTATTATAAACAGAAGATTCTTACTGTTTATTTAATATTTCCATAGCAGAAGAAACAACATCTCTATTAACATCATCAATGCTTCTTGAGGCATTAATAATGCTTATATTTTCGCTGTTCTCAAGCAAATCAAACACTTCAAAAAATTTCTTGCGGATTTTATTGAGTGTATCAACATTTTCAAAAATTTCCCTGTTTTGGCGAGAACCCATTCTTTCATCACATTGTTCTGTTGGAACATCAAGGAAGATACATAAATCAGGTTTTAAGATTTCCGGACAATTTAAATTCATATCCATAACCCATTTAAGGTCGGTATCTATACCTTGATAAGCAAAAAGATGAATAATAATATCTGTCACAGATTACCGTTACACCAGAATCAAGCAGATGCTTGATTCCATTTTGCAGAGGTATTGTGGAAAATTCTGTCTGTCAAAAAAAGAGCGCTGCAAGTTCATATGCTGTACGCTTTTGATAGCCTGCAAGTGTATCACGAATAAGGCCACCTGTCGCAGATTGAGTGGGTTCAGCCGTTTCATAAATGCTAATACCTTTTTCGTTGAGAAATTTTGAGAGCAAAAGAAATTTGTGTTCCCTTGCCAGAACCGTCAAGTCCTTCAAATACAATAAATTTTCCACGAGTATTATTCGGCATTATTATTTTCCTCCGAATCAACAGTTTCTGTATCCTCAGTAGTTTCTTCATCTTTTTTTCATACTTTTAGAGCCTGATTGAAACAGAATAGACGCACACGAAAATGCAGGAATAGAGCAAGCACAAGCTATACAGCCGAAGGTAATAGACCTGTTTGAATTATTTAGTGCATCACAGATAATTGCACACAGTAAAGCAGTTACAGTGGCAATAGTAAAAACTAAGGTCATAGTTAAATAGGTTGATTGACGCATAACAAAAACCTCTTTTCTATTAAATAAAACGATAAGATTATCTTTATTGTGCGAAAATATTTTATTTTCGCTATAAATTTGCTGTGGGCGAACTGTATAAGCCAGTTCGCCCGCCAGTAATTATTTTGCTTTATTACATTGATTCAGGAGCAGTTATCTTGAACATAGTGAGAACATTTTCGATAACAGTTTTAGTTGCTACGCAAAGTGCAAGTCTTGCCTGCATAAGTGATTCATCTTCGCCCTTAACTCTGCAAGCATTATAAAACTTATGGAAAAGTGTAGCTGTTTCATAGACATAGTGAGTAACTCTTGCAGGGTCATAAGTCTTTGCAGAAGTTATGATTTCACCAGTAAGAGAAGCAAGCTTATTGATAAGTTCAATTTCTTCAGGAGCAGTAAGTAGAGCAAGCTCTTCATCAGTGCAAGCTCTTTGTGTAATACCGCTCTCAGCAAGTCCTTTTATGATATTGCAGATTCTTGCGTGTGCATACTGAACATAGTAAACAGGGTTTTGTGATGATTGCTCGATTGCGAGGTCAAGGTCAAAGTCAAAATGGCTGTTTGGCTCTCTAAGGTTAAAGAAGAAACGAGCTGCATCAATCGGAACTTCTTCAAGGAGAGTTACAAGAGTGATAGCCTTGCCACTTCTCTTAGATGCCTTAACGATTTCGCCGTTTCTTACAAGACGAACCATCTGCATAAGAACAGCATCAAGTCTTGAAGCGTCAACTCCAAGAGCAGTAAGAGCAGCCTTTAATCTTGGTACATAACCGTGGTGGTCAGCACCGAGAACATCAATAGCCTTATCAAAGCCACGAGTTACAAGCTTGTCGTAGTGATAAGCAATATCAGGCACAACATAAGTTGGAATACCATTTGAGCGAACGAGAACGAAAATCCTTGTCAGCACCAAATTCAGTAGCCTTGAACCATATGGCACCGTCTTGCTCATAGGTATGTCCCTTTTTCCTTGAGAAGCTCAACGATGTTCTTAACAGCACCACTCTGATGTAAAGTGCTTTCTCTGAACCATCTGTCATACTTTATACGATATTTAAGGAGGTCGTTTTCAAGACCTTGAATATTCTTTGGAAGTGCGAAATCCACAAGAGCCTTTCTGCGTTCTGAACTTTCAGCATTGACATACTTATCGCCATTTATTTCAGCAAAGTTTTTGCGTGGTCGATAATATCTTGTCCATGATAAGCGTCCTCAGGAAGCTCTATGCCGTCCTTATAGATTTGAAGATAACGGATTTCGAGAGAGGTAGCAAACTTTTCGATTTGGTTTCCGGCATCGTTAACATAGAATTCTCTTGAAACATCATAACCCGCTGCGGAAAGAACACTTGCAAGTGAATCTCCCAAAGCACCGCCACGAGCATTACCGATGTGCATAGGACCAGTTGGGTTTGCAGAAACAAATTCTACAAGTATACGCTTACCTTGACCGAAATCGCTCTTGCCGTAATCAGCACCTTTTTCTTCAATTTCTCTGATGACTGATGTATAGAATTGCTTGCCGTAAAAGAAATTGATAAATCCAGGACCAGCTATTTCAAAACGGTCGAGGTTAGTTCCTTCAAGCTCAATGTATTTTGTAATTGCCTCAGCTATTGCACGAGGAGCTTTCTTAAATGCACGAGCCGAAACCATAGCTACATTTGAAGCTAAATCGCCGTTAGTTCTGTCGGCTGGAGTTTCGATTGTAAAATTTGGAGTAGGAGCAAGAGGAAGCTCGCCTGCGGACATAGCTCGTCCCATAGCGTCAATAATAGCATTCCTCAATAGGCTGACAGTATTTCCTGCTGTATCAGACATAATTTATAACATTCCTTTCGGTTGATTAAATTTCTTTTACGGTAAGGTTGAGAGTATTTTTGCTTAATTCGTTGCCATCAACGATTAAGCTATATTGAAGTTCAAGGTTCTCCACCATCATCGCTAAGACTATTTGCAATTTTAAATGCAGAAACTTCAAGCAATATATTGCCAAATGGAGTTGGATAATTGCAAGAGTGAGTTTTTCCGATTTCGAGAATCATACCCTCGCTCTTACCTTTTATAATAGTAACAACCCCGTCTGGTTTGATTTTTATAGTTGTACGAAGCTTGTTTTTAGTGTCCTCATCTACCTGAATATAAGAGATATAGCGAGTTTCATTTATTTTAACATAAGACGCATTCATCTCAAAATCCATATTGAAAGCTTCACTTTCAACAATCTGTGTTGTTTTAATCTTTAAATTATAATTATTCTCCATAATGCTTCACTTCCTGCACTACTGATTTTATCCCAATTTGAATTTTTTCGCAACATCTTCTATGTCAATATGGCTTACCTGTCCAGAAATATCTCTGCCAAGGAAAATTCCTGCAAGAGTAGAGAAACCTTCTGTTGTATCGCTGACATAAAATTCACATTTGCCCTTAAGATTATCCTCAGAAAGTGAGTTGCTTTCCTTTAATAATGAAGCTGCATAGATAGCAGTTTCTCTGCCAGAGTCTATAAGCCTTACATTAGGCAAAGCCTTAGATATTGCCTCAGCTATTATAGGGTAGTGCGTACAGCCGAGAATAAGAGTATCAATATCTGCCTCTCTTAGAGAAGAAAGGTATCTTTCAACTACGAGTGTTACCACTTGGTCATCAGCGGATATAAAACCATTTTCAACAAGCGGTACAAAGAGTGGACAATCCTGCTCATATACATCTATATTAGGATTGATTTTTTTAATTTCTCTTTTATAAGAACCTGTTTTTATAGTTGCAGTTGTGCCAATAACGCCAATTTTCCCATTTTAGTTGCACGAACAGCCGCAGCGGCAGTAGGAGCAACAACGCCTGTAAATGGTACAGAAAGATTATCACCGATTTCAGGTGCAACAGAGCTTGCTGTGCCACAAGCGGCGATGATTAGCTTGACATTTTTAGTAAGCAAAAATGTGGCGTCCTGCATAGAATATTTTTTGATGGTTTCTCGGCTTCTGTTACCGTAAGGGAACACGACCTGTATCACCAAAATAAACTATATTTTCGTTTGGCAATACAGAGAGAAGCTCTCTTACAGCAGTAAGACCACCAAGACCTGAATCGAAAACACCGATTGCCTGTTTAGTCATTTATATTTTCCCATCTTTCATAAAATCGGAATATTTCTTTATCTTTAAATAGAGTTATCTAAAAGTAGGGGCGAACTGTGTTCGCCCGTTTGGTAGCTACTGATTTAAGCCATATTTTTATTTAAAGCGAGGTCGATAAGCTCAGCGATAAGCTGTTTACCTTCTTTTCCACAATTAGCCATAAGCTTAGGATACATACTAATTGAAGTAAAGCCCGGAAGTGTGTTAAGCTCGTTGAGAAGAACTCTGCCGTCTTCTGTTACAAAGAAATCAACTCTTGTAAGTCCAGCACAGCCAAAGAGATGATAGGCCTTTTTAGCAGTTTCTCTTACCTTTTCAATAAGCTCATCACTGATTTTTGCAGGAATATAAAGTTCACTGCTTGCACTCTGATATTTTGCCTCATAGTCATAAAATTCCTTTGCGGGTGCAATTTCACCAGGAATTGAAGCGAAAATATCCTCATTTCCGAATACAGCGCATTCAACCTCTTTGCCGATAATATTTTCCTCAAAGAGAATTTTGCTATCCTCTTTTATAGCAATTTCAATAGCGTTGATTAGCTGTTCACGATTTTTAGCTTTATTTACACCAACAGAAGAACCTGCGTTTGCTGGTTTGACAAAGATAGGGTATGCAAGAGCATTTTCAACCTGTTCAATACATTTTTCAGGCGAACGCTTATATTCATATGTATAGAACCAAGTGAAATCAGCTTCATCAATTCCGCTGTCACGAAGCATAATGTTTGTAAAAACCTTATCCATACAGCAAGCAGATGCAGCTACGCCACAACCAACATATGGAATCTTGCTAAGCTCAAGAAGACCTTGAACTGTACCGTCTTCACCATTTTTGCCGTGAAGAACAGGGAATACAACATCAAGCTTGACAACCTCACTATGACCGTCACTATTAAGAACAACAAGACCGCCTACTGTTGGAGCAGGAGAGATAAAAAGCTTTTTTTGTTGTTTGTATCGTTTTCCCATTCACCATTTGCGATTTTATCTGTTGGTGCATTTGTTAAGATCCAGCGACCGTCTTTTTGTAATACCTATTGTAACAACATCAAATTTTTTCTTTATCGATGCTGTTTATAATATAAGCTGAAGAAAGTCTTGATACCTCATGTTCAGATGAAGCACCACCGAATATTACGGCAATACGCTTTTTGCTCAATGAACTCACTCCTAAAATGTATTATCTGATATATACTTAGGGTTTTAATTTATTTTATCATAATTTAAAAGTACCTGCAAACTCTATATTAAGAAAGAGCGATTTTTGACATTAGAAATCTAAATTATCTAAAAATTTATTTTGTTTATTTTGCCCAAATTTGCATATAAATTGCTTGTATGCTCGAAAAAGGCTTGATTTTTACGGAAAATAATGTTATTATGTTACCAATTTGTAATTACTTTTACAAATTTATAATTTTCGCATATGTATTGTGGTTCGTGAATTCGCCACGAACAATAGCGAAAAATGCCTTTTGGCAAGCAGACATTATAAAAGGAGTTTTTCGATGAAAAGAAGTTTAGGAAAATCAGTAACTAAGAAAATTGTTTCTGTTGCAATTGCAGCAGCACTTATTCTTTCAGTTGCTACAACTGGTGTACTTACAACATCAGCTTCTGATAGTACAGGTGTTGGTCTTTCAGCACACGCACTTCAAGCATATAACGAGCATTGGTCATATGTTTGGGGCGGAGCAAGCTATGGGGCAGTTGATTGCTCTGGCTTATTCATTACTTATAACGGTGTAGGTGGCAACAGAACAGACCTTTTAGGCTCATCATCAGAATGGGGATATGTAGCTGATGGTATTCCAAGAATACATGGTCTTGGACTTCACCAGCCATACCATGTAGGTATCTATATCGGAAGTGGCACAGCTATTGATGCAAGAGATGAAAATTCGGGCGTTGTTTATCACGATGTATATTCAAAGCCATGGGTTGAATGGTTCAAGGTTGCAGGAGTTTCTTATCCTACAACAGGCTGGGTATTGTTTGATGGCGATTCTTTCTACTATGAAAATGGTCAGTATATTGTTAATACATCAAGAACACTCGATGGTGTGACATATTATTTCGATGCTAATGGTGTTTCAAATATTGCACCTCCTTCAAGTGCTTATTCACAGACAGATTACAGCACAGCAACAGCAGCCCCGGCACCAAGTAAGCCAGAGCCAAGCTATGAGGAATCAAGTGAAGAACCTGAGCCAGAGCCAAGCTATGAGGAATCAAGCGAAGAACCTGAGCCTGAGCCAGAGCCAAGCTACGAGGAATCAAGCGAAGAAGTATCTGAGCCAGAATCAAGCGTTGAGGAATCAAGCAAAGAGGAGTCAGAAGTAAGCAAAGAACCTGAAAAGCCTAAGTTTGTAACACTTACAGAGGGCAACATGGACGAAACTATTGCTGATGCAAAGATAACAGAAATTCAGCAAACTCTCGCAAAGCTTGGTTATTATACATATGAAGTAACAGGTTACTATGGTGAAGCAACTACTGCTGCTGTTAAAGATTTCCAGGCAAAAGCAGGAATTGAAGTAACAGGTAATGTTGACGAAGCTACATGGAATGCTATTTTTGCTGATTCAGCTCCAGTAAAGTATAATAGCTATAAGAGTGGCGATTATGATGAGGAACAGACAGGCATTAAGGATATTCAAGATAAGCTTGTTGCTCTTTCATACCTCACAGCAGGTGAATATGAAGAAGGCAAGTTTGATGGAAATACAGTAATTGCAATGCAGCTTTTCCAGAGTGCTAATGGAATAGAGGCAACAGGCGAAGCAGATTTCAATAGCCAACTCGTACTCTTTAGTGGCAGTGCTGTTGAAAATCCAAATGCTGGTGCAGTTATCTATGGTATGAGTGGAAGTGCTGTTACAAAGCTTCAAGAAAGACTCAAGGCACTAAGATATACAACAGATGAGTCAACAGGCATATTTGATGATGCTACATTAAAGGCGGTCAACGCATATCAGAAGAATGCAGGTCTTGAAGTAAGCAATTCACTTTCTGCTGAAGAATTAAAGGTACTTTATTCTGATAAGGCTGTTAAGTCAGAAGATTATGATAATCTTCAAGTAGGTTATAACGGCAGCGACGTTAAGTCACTTGAAGGTGACCTCACAAAGCTTGGCTATTATGAAGGGTCTATAAAAGGCGAATTTAACGATGAGCTTGAAACAGCAGTTCAGGATTATCAGAAAGAGAATAAACTCGAAGCAAACGGTGTTGCTGATGATACAGTTCGTAACAGCATCACAAAGAGCATTGCAAGACAAGGCTCAGAGAATGCACAGTGTATCATTACAGATACTGCGTCAGTTGCAAACGAAGCAATGTCAGGACTTGCAACATCTAAGACAGAGAAGCTTTCATTAGAGAAAGAACAGAGTGATAACCACCTTTCTAATGTAAGGAATATGCTCTATATTCTTCTTGGTTTGATTCTTGTTCTTAGCGTTTCTGTTGTAGCCGCAATGGTAAGGTCTAAAAAGCGTATGACAAAGGCTATGAAAAAAGCAGTTGCACAAAGACACGCTAATGACAACATCAGAAAGTTCTAATTAAAATACACACCTTTCAACACAAAAGACGACTGATTGTTAAAAATCAGCCGTCTTTTGTTATATATAAATTTTCTAAAAAAGAAATCAAAAAAAATCCGAATGTTAAAATAACATTCGGATTTTTTTGGTGGGGCATCAGGGACTCGAACCCCGGACCGACCGGTTATGAGCCGGTTGCTCTAACCAACTGAGCTAATGCCCCTTATTCAGTTGATAATGCTTCCAATCAAGCAAGAATTATTATATCACTTAAAGCCTAATTTGTCAAGAAAATTTTTCCGAAATTGAAAAAAAATAAATAAATTTTATTTTATAGTCTTTTATTACATCACTAAATATGCTATTATATATTTAGTAATAATTTTAAAATTGGAGGAATTTATAATGTCAAATATTACAGTTTCAGATTCCATCAGATATATTGGTGCAGATGACCTCGATATAGACCTTTTCGAGAGTCAGTATGTAGTTCCTAATGGCATATCCTATAATTCATATGTTATTCTTGATGATAAGATTACTGTTATGGATACCATTGATAAACGCAAAACAGATGAATGGCTTGAAAATCTCGAAAAAGTCCTTGATGGTAAAAAAAGCCAGATTATCTTGTTGTTCAACACTTAGAGCCAGACCACGCAGCAAGCTTAAAAATTCTTGCAGACAAGTATCCAGAAATGAAGCTTGTCGGAAATGTCAAAACCTTTGCTATGATTCCTCAGTTCTTTGATATTGACCTTGAGGATAGAAAGGTAGTAGTAAAAGAGGGTGACGCTCTTAATATTGGTTCTCATACACTCAAGTTTATTATGGCACCTATGGTTCATTGGCCAGAGGTTATGGTCACATACGAAGAAAGTGAGAAAGTTCTTTTCTCAGCTGATGGTTTTGGAAAATTTGGTGCATTAAGCACTGATGAAGATTGGACTTGTGAGGCAAGACGCTACTACTTTAATATTGTCGGTAAGTATGGTTTTCAGGTTCAGGCTCTCCTCAAGAAGGCTTCGGCACTTGATATTCAAATGATATGCCCACTTCATGGACCTATCCTTAAAGAGAATCTTGGATATTATATCAACAAGTATGATATTTGGAGTAGTTATAAGCCAGAAGATGAAGGTATCTTTGTTGCTTATGCTTCAATTCATGGTAATACAGCCGTAGCAGCAAAGCAATTTGCAGAGATGCTAAGAGAAAAGGGTGCAGTTAAGGTTACAGTTTCAGACCTTTCACGCAGTGATATGGCAGAAAAATGTCGAAGACGCATTCAGATATAATAAGCTTGTCCTTGCCTCAGCATCATATGACGGCGGGGTATTCCCAGTTATGCAGGATTTCTTGCTCCACTTAAAAGCTAAGAACTATCAGAATCGTACAATTGCGATAATCGAAAATGGTTCATGGGCACCGTCTGCGGCTCGTACAATGAAGGGTATACTTGAAACAATGAAGAACCTTACGGTTTTAGATAATATTGTTACAATCAAGTCAACAGTAAAGCCAGAAACACTTACAGCCCTTGAAACTCTCGCAGATGATATTATAAAAGCATAGTAGAAAATCTTCTTAAATTCAAAAAGCAACAGTTCATAATTGAATTGTGGCTTTTAATTAATGTATTTTAGTTTTTTTGAGGAGAATTACGGCTATCAGATAAAGGCTTGTTAAAAGTAATGTGAAATTATATTTTGATTGAAGTAATAACAAAAAGCCAAGTACTGTACATGGGAATAATATTACAAGAGATAATATAAGAATAGTTCGTTCGGTAGCTTTTTTCAGATAGCTTTGATGAGAGGATTAAATATACTGCCTGACCACCATCAAGAGTATCTATTGGCAGAAGATTATATATAAGTAAAAGGATATTAGCTCCTGAAAGAACAATCAGAAAATTATATGGGAAAATAAGATAAAGTGCAAAACATACTGAACCGAAAATTAAGTTTATCATAACTCCACCGAGAGTGATTAAAAGCTCTTGATGAAGAGGACGATTAAATTTTTGTGGTCAATTATAGCAATAACAAAAAGGCTTATCTTAATTTCTTTCGGAAATGAATTGAAATGCCACATAAAAAATAAATGTCCTAATTCATGCATAAGTGCGGAAAAACAACCCAGCATTACAGTTTGTGAATTATCCAGAAGTATTATTGCTGTCATTACACAGCATAGTGGGATACTTACTATTATAGAGAGATTTCCAAGCTTAATTCTCATAGCTATTTACTATTTTCGGAGGAATTATTGCTTGCTCCGAAGATTGAGAGATTATTATTTTCACCGCTTATGTATATAGAATTATAGTAATTTTTTTCATACCAGTTGATTATTCCATTGCAGAAATCACCACCTATTAGCTTGATTACAAGCATAAAAAAGCAGAGCAATGCCACAGATTATTAGCTGAATTATAATCAACAGTTGTTTACCAATTACAATTTTCTTTTTCTTGAATGGATTCTTCCTCGGTGGGAAGTTCTTCATATTCATCATATAATTCTTGTTTATCGGAATATTCTGTCATTTCATCACCTCGTCCATTTATATATAAATATGCTATTGAAGTAATAAAAATGAGAAAAAATAAAAACTCACAGCCTTAAGCGGTGAGTTTTGGCGGATATGTAATTTTAATCATTGTCTGGAATATCATCAAATGCTTCTTGTGCGTCCTTTATGCCAAACATAACCTCGATAATTGCATCACCAAATTTATTGAACATATACGCCGGAATCATTATGCTATCTTCAATAACTTCTTTTGATGGTATGCAATTTTTGCAGTTTGTGGCGGTTTTATAGCGAACCTCGCCATCGGAATAATCAATTTCAAAGTTTCCGAAAATTAAGCCATAGTTAATCATTGCAAGAAGTTTTGCCATTTGATTTTTATTAGGTTCATCACAATTAAGATTGATTAGTCCATATACCATATATTTATCTTCACGAATATCTATGATAATTTTACATTCTTGCAGACGATTACTAAGGTTGACACCACAACGAATTACATTATTTTCTTTATCGAGAGTATAATGCCATTCATCATCTCTAAGGTATTTTTCTATAGCTGATTTAATTTCATTTAAAGAAGACATAGATAAGTTAACCTCTGTAATATAATATTAAAATTTCATAAAATGTTACCCTATATTTTATCATTAAGCATTATAAAAGTCAAGAAATGAAAAAAAAAAGGGCAAGCTTATTAGCCAGCCCTTATTATACAGTTTATTAAATTCAAATTTTGTCAATAATAGATGTAGTCATCATTTTTATCTGGATTTTCTGTTTGACCACAATATGGGTTATTGATAACATTGTAGCCAAGACCACCAAATGTTCCACCTGTGCTTTGAAAAGTCCCTGTTAAAATTATTTGGTGATTTTTGGGATAATCATTATCAAGAGGGTCAAACGGAACTCCTGGTAGTTGCTTAATTTTTTTCTTTTTTTTCAATCTCGATTTGTTTCTTTCTTTTGTCCATAATTTTCCTCCGATATTCCTAAAGGGATTAGCGGTTTCATTCCGCATAATATATAATTCCCCAAAAATAAGAGAGTATTCGTAGAGAAAATTAAGAATAAAATGTAAAGTTTATCTGAAATTATGACAAGTATACTTGACATACAACATACTTAGTGATAAAATACACATATAGTAAGAAAAAATGCCGTCTACAAGCTTTTGTAAACGGCAAATTGCTTATTCTTCAGTAGTTTCATTATTCTTTTTGATAAAAACATCTTTTGGAGCACCACAGATAGGGCAAGTCCAATCATCAGGAAGCTCTTCAAAAGGAATAAGAGAATTGTCATATTCATACTTGCATATCTTGCAGGTATAAACATCTCCAGCAGGCTCATTATCAGGAACATAGGTTGGTGCATATTTTGGAGATTTTCCTTTTATAACATCGTGATAGAATTTGTATGTCATAGGTGTTCCGGTGATTTTTTCACTGCCTGCGGTAAGCTCGCCAATGAAGATAGTATGTGTTGTTGTTTCAATAGAATCACGAACCTTGCATAAGAACCAACAGCATATATCTTCCTGAACTACAGGAGCACCCTCACGCAAAATTTTATGGCGGACATTTTGAAGCTTATTGCTTTCACGACCAGAATTAAAGCCTAAAGCACCAATTATTGCACCTGAGGTATTCTCTGAAAGAACAGAAACAGTAAATTCACCCTGCTTTTTGATACATTCATTGGTATAATTTGCGTGATTTATGCTTATAGCAACCATCATTGGAGATGATGTAATCTGAAAGACAGTATTTACTATACAAGCGGTCGGATATTTTTCTCCTTTTACTCCGACAGCATATAATCCATAGGAAAGTGATTGGAGTATTCTATTATTCATAAAAATGCTCAACTCCTTAGTAATAAAGGTGATAAAATTTTATACATTACATATTTTACCACAAAATCTTCTTTATTACAAGAAGTTTTGTATATGATTACAGACAAAATTCATCATAATATTTGTATAATAAATTTATTGAAATAGCTTTTTATTATACAAAGAATTATACCATAGATTACAGACGCAACTGTGCCATAAACTATTACAGGACCTGCGATTATAAACATTTTCGCACCTAAGCCGAGAACATAACCCTCACTTTTAAATTCTATTGCTGGTGAAACAACAGCATTAGAAAAACCAGTTATAGGAACTATACTACCTGCACCTGCAAATCTTGCGAGGTCATCATATACTCCAATAACAGTGAGAAATGCACCAAGGAAAATCAGTGTTGAGCTTGTTGCGGCTCGGGGAATCAATTTCTTGCAAGCCAAAACTTCGATACATTAAAAATAGGCTGTGTCCTATGGTGCATATAGCACCGCCGACCAGAAAAGCACAGCTACAATCCTTGAGCAATGAACTATTTTTGGATGCTTTATCGGTCATACTTGAATATTCAGTTTTAGTAACCCTCATAGAAAGATACTCCTCTCAAAAAGAATGTTAGTGTTATTCAACAAATAGCCTTTATAACCTATATTTTCCCCGAAAAAGCTCTTTATATTCGCAAAAAAATGTAGTATAATAAAATGTACGCTTTGAGTGGTGTATTTAAAATTTTTAAGATTAAATTGATTGTATGCTGAAATATACTTTTATTTGATATAAAATAGAAATTTAATTGAATATATTTGGTGGTATTTTAATTGAGTAAAATTGTTTATCTTGATAATAGTGCAACAACAGTTGTCTGTGAGGAGGCCGCTAAGAAAGCCTACTATATTATGACTGAAAAATATGGAAATCCTTCGTCACTTCATACACTTGGCTTTGAGGCGGCTAAGGAGCTTGAGGCGGCAAGAGATGTTATTGCAGGTTCTCTCAGCGTTTCGCCAACAGAGATTTTCTTTACCTCAGGTGGAACAGAGAGCAATAATACAGCTGTTTTTGGAGCAGTTAATGCACTTAAACGCAGAGGAAACAGAATCGTTACAACGGCAATAGAACATTCTTCGGTTGTAGAAGCTGCCGAAAAGCTTAAAAAGGACGGTTATGAGGTTATATTCCTTGAGCCTGATGAATCTGGTGTTATTCCAAAAGAAAAATTTATTAATGCTATAAATTCTGATACAATTTTAGTCAGCGTTATGGCGGTTAATAATGAAACAGGTATTATCCAACCTATAAAATTGGTCAGCAATATAATAAGCAAGAGCGGTTCGCCTGCTTTATTTCATTGTGACGCTGTTCAGGCTTTTGGAAAGGTTAATTTGAAGCCTCAAAAGCTTGGCGTTGATTTGATGTCTATAAGCTCACATAAGATACATGGTCCGAAAGGTGTGGGTGCTTTATATATCAGAAAGGGTGCAAGAATTGTACCTTTACACTATGGTGGAGAACAAGAAAGAAAAATTCGTCCTGGTACAGAATCACTTCCTTTGATTTGTGCATTTGCTGAGGCTGTAAAGGCTTTGCCGAATATTGATGACCAGCACGAAAAGATTGAAGAACTTTGGAATTATTGCAAAGAAAAGGTTTTAGAAATTCCGAATGTATATATAAATTCTCCGGACGGAGTTTTGCCGTATATATTGAATATATCAGCCGTTGGAGTTCGCTCGGAAACAATGTTGCATTATCTTGCTGAGAGCGGAATATATGTTTCGAGCGGTTCAGCTTGTGCTAAGGGCAAAAAAAAAGCCATGTACTGACGGCAATGGGTTTATCTCCTGAAAGGATAGATTCTGCTATAAGAATCAGCTTTTCAAAATTTAATACAAAAGATGATATTGATATATTTGCAGAAAAACTTGCTGAGGGAATGAAAAAAATCTCGCAAAATCAAGATAAATAAGGGTATTTTATGAAAGAAACAATACTTATTAAGGTTGGAGAAATAGCTTTAAAAGGTCTTAACAGAAGAAGCTTTGAAGATGTTCTCATAAAAATATTAAACGCAGAGTTAATTGCATAACTCCTTGCGAAGTTAAAATTGCACAATCTACAATAGCTGTAACACCATATAAAGATGATGTTGATTTTGATGAGATTGAGGAATGTATATCTAAAATCTTTGGTATAGCGACATATTCAAGAGCTTGTATCGCTGAAAAGAATATGGAATCTATTCTTAGCTGTGCTAAGGAATATCTTGCTGAAACACTTAACGAGATAAATTCCTTTAAGGTTGAATCTAAGCGCTCGGATAAGAAATTCCCTTTGACATCACCTGAAATAAGTCGAGAGGTTGGTGGTTTTCTTGCAGAGGAATTTCCACATCTGATAGTTGATGTACATAATCCTGATTTGGTTGTTACAGTAGAAGTTCGTGATTATGCGGCATTTATTCGTGGAGCAGCTAAAAAAGGGTGCTGGCGGAATACCTGTCGGAACAGGCGGAAATGCGGTTATACTTATTTCTGGTGGTATAGATTCTCCGGTTGCGGCTTGGACTATGGCTAAGAGAGGTCTTTCACTTACAGCTGTTCATTTTGCAAGCCCTCCATATACAAGCGAAAGAGCAGAAGATAAGGTTGTAAGACTACTTAAAAAGGTATCTGAATATAGTGGCCGTATGCAGATGTATACAGTTCCGTTTACTAAGATTCAGGAACAAATCAAAGATAATTGTCCTGAGGAACTTTTCACTATAATAATGCGTAGATTTATGATGCAAATTTCTGAGAGGATTGCAAGAGAGAAAAACTGCGGTGCTTTGATTACAGGTGAAAGTCTTGGTCAGGTAGCAAGCCAGACTATTGGTGCAATAGGCTGTACTGATGAGGCTTGCAGACTTCCTGTTTTCAGACCGCTTATAGGTATGGATAAGGAAGAAATCATTGAGATTTCGAGAAAGATTGATACTTTCGATATTTCAATAGAGCCGTTTGAAGATTGCTGTACGGTATTTACACCAAAGCACCCAAGAACTAAGCCTGTACTTAAGTATGTTGTAGAGGCACAAAATAAGCTTCCTGTTGATGAATTGATTGATGAGGCTGTTAAGAATGTAAAAGTTACAGAGATTTCTTTCTGATAGTTGAGATTTGTTGTGGCTGAAAGGAGTTCTAAAATGAATGCTGAAATTTATCTTTTAAGAGGTGGAAATGCTTCGTCAGCCTGTGGAACAGAGGATTTTAACAGACAGATGAAGGTTCTTGCTGAACATAATGTCTGTGTTCTTTATAAAACTGCTGTTGATAATAGCGAGAGCAGTTTGAAAGAAGCTTTAAAGCTTTCGCTTACTGATGATGAGGGTATAGATGTTGTAATTGTAGCTGATGCTATTGAAGAAAGCACAAGGCAAAATGCAGAGGATTTTTTTGCAGTCTTTGGAGTTAAGAAAAAAGATGTAAGAAGAATTTCTGTTGAATTTGATATATCTGCATCTGAGGCAAAAAGACAATGATAAAGAAATTGAAATAGGCAGTCATTCAGAAAAGAATAGTTCTGAAGCTGAGAAGAAAAATGTAAATGTTTATTCTGCAAGAGTAGGCGGTAAAAATGGAGTTAAGATGATAATTCTTCCAAAGGCAGAATCAGCAGAGGTTGAGTTTTCAGATTTACTTTATGGTGCTATATATAATTCTTGCATAAAAAATAATCAAAAAAGAGAGCATGGTGGAAAAACTTTATTCCAATAAAAGGAGATAAGCCACTTGAGATTGCAAGAAAATCTATTCTTATGCTTGCTATTGCGACATTTTTGGTTTCAGGTACATTGCTCTTTAATGAGCTTGTTATTAAGCCTGCGGTTGCAGATAAAACTAAAAGCGAAGTTAAGGACTTATTAACAGAGGCCACTGGTGGCGGTGATAGCGATGACGATGATTATAATGCTGTTGCACCAAAGCGAAAGAAAATTGTCATAGGTGAAAGTGAAATTTTACCAGACTTTGAAAAGCTTCTTAACGAAAATAAGGATACTGTTGGTTGGATTAAGATTCCTAATACACAGATTGACTATGTTGTTTGCCAGTCACAAGACCCTGAACAGCCAGAATACTATTTGAAGCGTGATTTCTACGGAAATTACAGCGATTACGGAACAATCTTCCTTGATTACAGAAGTCCACTCGATGCAAAGAATCTTATTCTACACGGACATCATATGAATGACGGAAGAATGTTTGCAAATTTACTTTACTATCAGGATATTAATTTCTATAAGGAAAATCCTGCCTTTACATTTAATACTATATACGAAAAGGCAAAGTGGAAAATTATTTCTATATATAAGACTAATACACTCGAAAGTCAGGGTGAGTTTTTCAATTATCTGAGAGGAACTTTTGAAACGGAATCTGATTTTATGAACTATATATATCAGGTTCGTGCAAGGTCTATTATAGATTGCCCTGTTGATGTTAATGAAGATGATACACTTGTAACTCTTTCAACCTGTGCTTATGATTTTGACCAGTTCAGGTTTGTTGTTGTTGCAAGGCGTGTTCGTGAGGGTGAAACAGCAAAGGTAGATACATCAACAGCTAAGATGGCATCTAACCCTGTTTATCCAGATTGCTGGTATGAGGCATATGGTGGCAAGAAGCCTGTTTTGACAAGCTTTGAGGAGGCTCTTGCTGCAAAGCAGATTACTTGGTATGATAATCCTCATAAGAAAAAGTGGAATGCATCAGAAGCTCAAAAGGAAGCCACTAAGAAGGCAGAAGAACAAAAGAAGAAAGAGGAAGAAGCCTCGAAGGCTGCTGAAAAAAGCAAGCAAGCTTAAAAGTGCAAAGGCTGAGCTTGAAAGTGCAAATTCATATCTTGATGTAGCAAAAGAAAATTATAATATTGCCAATGAAATGTATTCTGATATAAAATTATTGGCAAATTCTGCAAAAGAGGCATCAGCTACTGCATATAATAATGCAAGCAAGGGTATCCCTAAGGCCAAGTCTGAGAGTGCAATAAATCGTCTTATTAAAGATATGAACAATGCAAAAGCTCTGAATAATCAAGTTATAGCTACTGATATGAGCAAATGGAAAGATGCTATTGATAGGCAATGTGATGGTGTAATAGAATATGTAAATGCTGCTTTGAAATATTCTACATATAAAACTATAAAAACTGAGGCGGCAGCCTTAAAAGAAAAAGTGCAGAGGATTATAAGAAAAAAAATCCAAAGTATTATTGATGGTTTGGAAAAGCTTATTGCAAGTGCAAAAGATAGGAACAGTAAGCTTGATAATATGATTGATAAGGGTAATGCAGCTATTAAAAAGCTTAAAGCACAAGAAAGCAGTAAGCCAAAACCAAGCAGCAGTAAACCAGAGCCAAGCAGCAGTGAGCCTGAACCAAGCAGTAAACCAGAGCCAAGCAGCAGTGAGCCTGAATCGAGTAAGGAACCCGAATTAAGTATAGAGCCTGAGCCAGAATCAAGTATGGAAGAAACGACACATCCAGAAGAGCAGACCGCATAAAGAGGCAGCCTAATATAGAGTAACGGAGAGATTTATTATGGATTACGAACTTATATATTACACCGCAGGAAGAAGTGCTGAGGTAGAGCGTGTTCTTGATAAGAACCTTTCTCAGATGGGACTTTCACATTCGGCAGGTGAGGCGGCAACTACTACATCTGAACTTGCTAATGCACTTGCGAAAAAGTTGAAGAAAAGCCAGCTTATATTTGTTATTGGTGGTCTTAATAATGGTTATGATAGTACAGATAAGATCCTTTCTAAGATTCTTGTGACTAATGATTCTAATGTATTTTCTAAGCGTGTTGACGGGGAGAAAAACAGTGGATATATTATTAGGGCAATAGGTCAGACTATTGTTATTTTGCCTGATGAACCTGATGAGGTTTCTAATATATTAAAAAATGGAATTATATCAGATTTGGCAATAACATATTCTTTGAAAACACCTAAAGAAGAAACAAATAATGTAGATGACATTATGCAAAATCTTGATGAAAGCCTTTCGGGGGTTCAAAGGGTAAGATTGATTTCTGCTCCGCCTAAACCTAAGCTTTATAAGCGTAGCCGTAGAGCAAAGGTTATTATTGGGGTGTTGATTGCATTGGGAGCGGTTCTTGCTATATCTGCCACAGCTGTTGCAGCTATTTACTATTTCATTCCATATTCAACAAATGTTTAATTAATATACAGGAAAGAGGTAAAGTCTATTTCAGGCTTTACCTCTTTTTCTTATAGGAAATGGGTCTATTAGAAAGAAAATATTTTATTATGATAGCTAATAATCTTAAAAAAATATTAAATTCAAGATTTTCGCTAAAATTGGAATTTCAGGGAACCCCCTGCGAGGGGTTCCCTACGAAAAACATTCCACTGGAATGTTTTTCTACCCTCCTGCGCTTTATGGAGTATAAAGTATTTCGCTCTCTGCGGAGAGCGACAAGGGCGTTGCCCTTGACCTATGAGCCTTTAAATAGGCTCAAGCGAAACTTTAAAGTGTCTTACGGAAGTTTGTTAATTCATTGGCAGTTTCGTCAGACGCATGAAAAGTCTAATCTACTATGAGCGAAAATTTTAATTTATTATATCAGCGTTACAAAATTGCTATTTACATAGCCTTGAAGTCCATTGTAGTTTATGAGATACCACGGGCCATCTGTGCCTAAAATTGTAAGAATTGCACCACGAGGTGCCTGACCGATAACTTGAGAATTGATTGATGGTTGATTTATTATATTTAGAGCAGTGTTTTGTGTTGTAACTCTGCCTTGACGGGGAACGCTTGGCTCTTCTTCAATTACACCGAGAAAATCAGTTACTGATGTGGATAAATTTTCGGCTATGGCGGAAATGTTATCACGAATCCATTGTGCCTCTTCCGGATTATCATGACAGCCTACTTCAATAAGAATAGCAGGTGCTTTCGTTCGAACAATTTCTGCAAGTGATGTTGTAGGAATCGTTTTTACAAGTTCAGGATATGGATAAATTAACTTATAGTTATTTGCAAAGATTGTTGCGGCTCGAGTTCCTTGACTACTTGCTGCCGAGTAATATATGTCAGCTCCTTTGACGTTGCCAGCGTTTGATGGAGGAGCGGCATTTGAATGTATGGCAAGATGAAGATTATAGTTTCCTGCGTTAGATTGTGCAATAGCCTGAGAAAGAGTTTGTTCGGGACTATTTCTGCCCACCTCTATCCCACTTGATGTGAGAATAGGAACCATTTCATCGGCAATTAAATTCATATAATATTCTTCGTTTCCGCCATTTACATAGGGATTGTATTCTTGAAGTGACGGACTTAGAAAAACACTTGGCATAAAATCTCTCCTTTAATCTTATAAACTATAATATAAATATTATCCTGAAATGTTTATTATTCTATTTTTGAGAGGATTTCAGCAGAGCTTTTATTATGTGGTCGTATAAAACGATGCAATTCGTGCAAATCGGCTTCACTTTTTATATGATTAATTTTTTCTGAACAGTCAAAGCTTGCTCGAAAGCCTAATTCCTTGATTATATCTGGAGAATTTTTAGAAATTGCACCATATGGATAGGTAAAAGCTGTTGGAGTTATATTTAACTCTGCTTTCATTCTCTCGTTGAATTTTTTTAAATCTTCTGAAAGATTTTTTCGATATTCTTCATCAGATTCTCCGATTTTTTGGCTTGCTCCAACTCTGCCTATTGATGCGTGCATATTATATGTATGGTTTTGGATTTCTACCAAGCCTGAATCTAACATTTCACGAAGCGTATTCCAATCGGCTTGTGCATAGGCTGGGTTTTTATCGCCATTTTTGCTGTATTCATCAATACACTTTCCAATAGGAGAAAGAATCATTTTTGCATTATATTTTTTTAATAATGGAAAAGCATAAGTATAGTTATTAAGACAACCATCATCGAAAGTTATCATAATTGGCTTTTTAGGAAGAGCTTTGCCATTATCAAAAATATTCAAGCAAATCGGCAACAACGATTGTTTCATAGCCATTTTCTTTTATATATTTTAGGTCGGATTCAAATTCATCGGGGGATATTACATATTTGTTCTGTGCAGAGGTAGATTTTCTTATTCCGTGATACATAAGTATGGGTAATTTGATTTCTTTATCAGATGATGTAGATGCTGCAAGACTGGCTGGTTTTGAATCAACAAAAATACATATAGTTATTGCACTTATAATGCAAATTGCAAGAATAACTGGTAAAATTAAATGCTTTAATCTTAATGATATAAACATAGGATATACGCTCCTTGGCTATGTTGTTAAAATTATATTCAAAGGAAAAAGCTATTATGATTTTTTGGTAAAATAAAAAATTAGAAAAATTTACGAAAAAGACTTTTACAAATTGAAATTTATATGATATATTATAAAAAGAAATCAGTAATGATTATCATTTTCAGAGGTCTAGTTATGAATCGTACAAATTATAGTGCCAAGCGTGAAGCTATATACAGTGCAATATGCTCAACAACAACTCATCCTGATGCAGAATGGATTTATAATAAGGTTCGGGCTGATTTTCCAAATATTAGTCTTGGAACAGTTTATCGTAATCTGGTTATGCTAAGGAATGAGGGGAAAATTATTTCTCTCGGGGTAGTTAAGGGCTGTGAACGCTTTGACGGAAATGTTCGTGAACATTCGCATTTTATATGTACTGAATGTGGAAGAATAATTGATGTCAGCAGAAACTTTGCTGTGCATATAAGCAATCTTGATGAGCTTGTTCAGAAAGAGCTTGGTGTAAAAGTAGAAAGTCATGACCTTGCTTTTTACGGGAAATGTGATTTGTGCATAGAAGGTCAAGAAAATTAGCGTTCATTATCCAGAAGGATATAAAAACAAATTATACAATTGGAGGTAATTTAATATGAAAAAGTTTGTATGTCAGGTATGCGGTTATGTTTACACAGGTGATGAGGCTCCAGAGCAATGCCCAGTATGTAAAGCACCTAAGGAAAAGTTTAAAAGAGGTTAAGGGCGAGGCTTCTTATGCAACAGTTCACGAGGTTGGCTGTGCTAAGGGCGTAGACAAGGTTATTTATGATGACCTCGTTGCTAACTTTAACGGCGAATGCTCAGAGGTTGGTATGTATCTTGCAATGTCAAGAGTTGCTGACAGAGAGGGCTATCCTGAAATCGCAGAAGCTTTCAAGAGATATGCTTTTGAAGAAGCAGAACACGCAGCAAAGTTTGCAGAGCTTCTCGGTGAAGTTGTAACAGACAGCACAAAGAAAAAACCTTGAAATGCGTGTAGACGCTGAGGCTGGTGCTTGTGCAGGAAAATTTGAGCTTGCTAAGCTTGCTAAGGCTCAAAACCTTGATGCTATCCACGATACAGTTCACGAGATGGCTAAGGACGAGGCAAGACACGGTGCAGGTTTTGCAGGACTTCTCAAGAGATATTTCGGCGAATAATTTAACATTAAACTAATTTGGGTTGGCACATATTGTGTCAACCCATTTTTTATGACTTTAAAACATTAAAAATTTACAATTTTGTTACTTTCACTCATTTTAATGAAACTTGTTAAAATATATTGACGTATTCTAACAAGTGTGATATTATAAATTTATACAAATGTAAACTTATATAGAAAGGAAAAAAACCAATGATATAATATATTTTTTATAGGCTTGACTATGGTAATGCTTTATCTAATGAGAAAGTAGTTATTTTAGAACTTGTAATGCAGGAGAGAGGAACTTCTGCAAAAAATATGGTGATTATTGGAAAAAAAATTTTATCATTTGGGCTTTGATGGAGGCACTGGAAATTGTTTGTTGAGGGGTGGAGGAGGTTTGACATTATAATGATTGTAAAAAATATAAAAAAGATTTGTGCTGTTATTATAATATTGATATTTATATCAGTTAGTACGTTTTTAATTGATAGCTGTTTAGCTGAAGATAATAAATCTCCAATATTTTCTTTTCCATATGCACATATAAATGATGGTGGCTCGGTTTGCTATTTGGGATTGGGCTATCAAATTATCAAATGGAAAACTTATTCTGAAGATTTGAAGTTTTATAATGTTGGTGTTGAAAAACACTATATTTTTGGAATAAATTTATATCCAGAAAATCCTAATATTCCATTGTTGAAAGAAAAAAATATAAGGAGGCATTTATATGAGTAAAAAAGTAATTGCAATTTTGCTAATGTCTGCTTTAGTACTTTCTCTTGCTTGTGGCTGTAAAAACAATGATACGGAAAGCACAAGCAGTACAGCTTCTAAAACTGAGAGTTCTGTAAGCTCAAGCACAGAAAGTAGTAAACAGAGTGAATCAAAAACAGAGAGCAGTAAGCAAAGCGAATCAAGCACAGATAAAGATTACGAAGAAATGATGAGCTATGTAAATAAGCTTTCACCGGAACTTACAGGTAATCAAGTTATTGACATCTTAGGAGCACCAGATGCTTATTCTGGTTCTGGAATTCAGTATACATATTGGTATTTCGGTAAGCATCATATATTGATGGAAGATCTTAATTACCGTATTACTATATATGATGATAGAACCGGTAAAAGTACAGAAATATATACCAAAAAAAGAGCTTTGAGCAGTCAGCAGACTGAATCAGAGACAGTAAGTAGCGAGTAAAACGAAAAAGGTCGGTACATAGTGTGCTGACCTTTTTTAAATGACTTTAAAATATTAAAAGTTCACATAATTGTTATAATTGCTTAATTATTGTAATACTGTTATAAAATTATTGACTTAATTAAACAAAAATGATATTATAAAAATATACAGAAGTATAATAGTTGAAATGAGGGATTTCCAATGGTTTGTAATTTTTTAATAAAATATAGAATATAAGGAGGAATTTATATGAGTAAAAGGGTAATGGCAATTTTGCTAATGTCTGCACTAGCATTTTCACTTGCTTGTGGCTGTAAAAACAATGATACGGAAAGTACAAGCAGTACAGCTTCTAAAACGGAGAGTTCTTTAAGCTCAAATAAAAGAAAGTAGTAAGCAAAATGACTCAAAAACAGAGAGCAGTAAGCAAAGCGAATCAAGCACAGATAAAGATTACGAAGAAATGATGAGTTATGTAAATAAACTTTCTCCTGAGCTTACAGATGAACAAGTACATGAAATTATGGGAAAACCTGATGAAGAATTTGGCTCCGGAATAAACTATGAAGTATATAAATTTGGAAGATATACTGTGAAAATAATAAATTTTAATTCTTGTGTTATTATATGTGATAGCGAAACTGGTGAAACTACTAAAATATATTAAATAAATGAACGAAAATATATAATATAACAATCTAAATAAATTACAAGCTATAAATTATGTGAAAACTGCCAAAAACAAAAAAAGCTATTGACTTTTTAAGACCACTGGTATATACTAACACTTGTAAACAGCAATGGCGCTGTAGAACGACAAAAGGTTCTACAGCGTCATTTTTTATTCAGAAAAAAACTTACAAAGGATAGGTGTTGAGTAATGTCAAGTGTACCTGAGATGTTTGGAAGTCTTGTTTTCAACGACTCTACCATGAAAGAAAGATTGCCTAAAGATATTTATAAGGCATTCAAAAAGACTATTGATGAGGGAAAACCTCTTGATTTGACTATCGCAAATGCAGTTGCTAATGCTATGAAGGATTGGGCAGTAGAAAAGGGTGCAACCCATTACACACACTGGTTCCAGCCTATGACTGGCATTACTGCTGAAAAGCATGATAGCTTTATCTCTCCTGTTGGCGATAAGGTTATTATGGAATTCTCTGGCAAGGAACTTATCAAGGGCGAGCCTGACGCATCAAGCTTCCCATCAGGCGGTATCCGTGCTACTTTTGAGGCAAGAGGATATACAGCTTGGGACCCTACTTCATATGCGTTTATTAAAGACGGTTCACTTTGCATTCCAACAGCTTTTTGCTCATATACTGGTGAAGTTCTTGATAAGAAAACACCACTTCTCCGTTCTATGGAGGCTATCAATACACAGGCTCTTAGAATTCTTAGACTTTTCGGCAACACAGAGGCTAAGAGAGTTATTACAACAGTTGGTCCTGAGCAGGAATACTTCCTTATTGATAAGGAAATGTATAAGAAGCGTAAAGACCTTATCTACTGCGGAAGAACACTTTTCGGTGCAAGACCTCCTAAGGGTCAGGAGCTTGAAGACCATTACTTCGGCGTAATTAAGCCAAGAGTTTCCGCTTATATGAAGGAACTTGATGAAGAGCTTTGGAAGCTTGGCATTCTTGCTAAAACAAAGCATAACGAAGTTGCTCCTGCACAGCACGAGCTTGCTCCTATTTTTACTACATCAAATGTTGCAACTGACCACAATCAGCTTACAATGGAGATGATGAAGAAGGTTGCTGACCGTCATGGTCTTGTTTGCTTGCTCCACGAGAAGCCATTCGCAGGCGTAAACGGAAGTGGTAAGCACAATAACTGGTCAATGTCCACAGACCTCGGAGAGAACCTCCTCGAGCCAGGCAAGAAGCCAAGCGAAAACAAGCAGTTCCTTCTCTTCCTTGCAGCTGTTATCAAGGGTGTTGATGAATATCAGGACCTCCTCAGAATTTCTGTTGCAAGTGCAGGCAATGATCACCGTCTTGGTGCTAACGAGGCTCCTCCTGCTATTATTTCTATCTTCCTCGGTGATGAACTCAAGGATATTCTTGATGCTATCGAAACAGGTACAGAATACCATGCACAGGGTAGAGCTATTATGGACACTAAGGTTGCTGTTCTCCCTAACTTCTATAAGGATACAACAGACCGTAACAGAACTTCACCATTCGCATTTACAGGCAATAAGTTTGAATTCAGAATGGCTGGTTCAGCTGAAAACATCGGCTGCCCTAACGAAATGCTTAACACAATCGTAGCAGAAGAACTTGAGCAGTTCGCAGATGTTCTCGAGAAGGCAGACGATTTTGATAAGGCTGTTATTGATGTTATCAGAAAGACATATCAAGAGCATAAGAGAATCGTATTCAACGGCGATAACTACTCCGATGAGTGGCTTGAAGAGGCAGAAAGAAGAGGTCTTTATAACCTCAGATCTATGCCAGAGGCTATGCCTCATTATGTTGCTGAGAAGAACCTCAAGCTCTTCAAGAAGCACGGAATCTTTACTGAGGCAGAGGTTCGTGCAAGATATGAGATTCAGCTCGAGAACTACTCTAAGATTATCAACATTGAAGCTCTTACAACACTTGATATGGCTAAGAAGGACATTGTTCCTGCTGTTGTTAAGTATTTGAAGCTTCTTGCTGATTCTGCAAGTGTAATGAAATCTATTGACAGCGATATTTGCACTTGTGCAGAAACAGACTTCTTAAAAAGCTTTCTGCACTTCTCACAGACTTTACTAAGAAGATTGATGTTCTTGATAAGGCTGTTGTTGGTGCTAAGGATTACACAGATGTTCAGGAGCTTGCTAACTACTATAGAAATTCTGTATTTGCGGCAATGCAGGAGCTTAGAGCAGTAGCTGATGAGATGGAATCAAATATGTCTGCTGAATACTGGCCATATCCATCATACGGAAAGTTGCTTTTCAGCGTCTGATTTAGAGCTACATATAAAAGGGATAAAAGGGGTAACTCTATATAAATGAGATGATAAAATGCGGAGTTCTTGCTACCGCATTTTATTATACAATATTTTGAAATTTTTAATATTTAAAAATTTTAAAAATGAGAGGGGAAATAGATTATGGGCGAATATTCTGCTGTAAATACCATATGGGTATTAGTTGGTGCGGCACTGGTATTTTTCATGCAGGCAGGCTTCGCAATGGTCGAAACAGGTTTCACAAGGGCTAAAAATGCTGGTAACATCATTATGAAAAACTTGATGGATTTCTGTATCGGCACACCACTTTATTGGCTGGTTGGTTTCGGAATAATGTTTGGAACATCTTCAGCATTTTTCGGAAACATTGACCTCTTTGCGGTAGGGGGTTACAGCGGTGCATATGATAGTATACTTCCTGACGGAGTTCCGTTATATGCATATATGATTTTCCAGACAGTTTTCTGTGCAACATCAGCAACAATCGTTTCTGGTGCTATGGCAGAAAGAACTAAGTTCAGTGCTTATTGCGTATATTCAGCAATCATCAGCTTGATTATTTATCCGATTTCAGGACACTGGATTTGGGGCGGTGGCTGGCTTGCACAGCTTGGCTTCCACGATTTCGCAGGTTCTACAACAGTTCATATGGTCGGCGGTGTTGCAGCACTTGTCGGTGCGATCATCCTCGGACCTCGTATCGGTAAGTATGGCAAAGACGGCAAGCCAAGAGCAATTCCAGGTCATAAGCTTGACACTTGGTGCTTTGGGTGTATTCATTCTTTGGTTCTGCTGGTTCGGATTTAATGGTGCTTCAACTGTTTCTATGACAGGTGATGACACAATCGCAAATGCAGGTTTGATTTTCTATACAACTAACCTTTGCACAGCAGTTTCTACACTCACAGTTATGTTTATTACTTGGGTTAAGTATAAGAAACCTGATGTTTCTATGACATTGAATGGTTCTCTTGCAGGACTTGTTGCTATTACTGCTGGTTGTGATACAGTTGAGCCTTGGGCTGCTGCTGTTATCGGTGTAATTGCAGGTTTCGTAGTAGTATTTGGTATTGAATTTATTGATAAAGTATTAAAAATTGATGACCCAGTTGGTGCAATTGGTGTTCACGGAATGTGCGGCTTTGTTGGAACAATCTGTGTAGGTATTTTCTCTAATGGCTACGGTACAAAGGGCAAGGGTCTTATATATGGTGAATTTGAATGTTTAGGCATTCAAACACTCGGTCTGTGGTAGTTGCACTTTATGTAGCAATTGCTATGACAATCGTATTCTTTGTAATCAAGCATACAATGGGACTTCGTGCTTCAAGAGAAGAAGAAATCAAGGGTCTTGATATTACAGAGCATGGCTTGGTAAGCTCTTATGCAGACTTTATGCCAAATGTATCTTCTGTTGCTCTTGATGATACAGACGCTGATGTTGGTGAAGTTCCTGTTAATGAGGCTGTTCCTGTACAGGTTGCATTTACTCCTAAGGAAAAGAACACAGTCACAGCCTCTGATGTTAAGCTTTCTAAGATTGATATTGTTCTCAAGCAATCTAAGTTTGAAGACCTCAAGAATGCACTTAATGAAATCGGTGTAACAGGTATGACAGTAACTCAGGTTCTCGGCTGTGGCGTACAGAAGGGTAAAACTGAATACTATCGTGGTGTTGAGGTTGAGATGAACCTTCTTCCTAAGGTTCAGGTTGAAATCGTTGTTTGCAAGGTTCCGGTTAAGGCAGTTATTGATGCGGCAGTAAAGGCACTTTATACTGGACATATTGGCGATGGTAAGATTTTCGTATATGATGTTGAAGATGTTGTTAAGGTAAGAACTGGTGAAACAGGTTGCGACGCACTTCAAGGTGAAGACGATATTTGATTATCGCATTTAGGGTACTTACATATACTTTCTGAATAAATATGCGGCAAGCTTGCTCTTGGGTTATTACTCAAGGGCAAGCTTCATTTTTGCAGAAAATTCTGTAAAATATTTTTTTAAAAGACTTGACTTTTTATTGATGGTTTGATATAATATCATTCGTTGACAAGAGATGTCAAAAAAGTTGATATTTGCGAGTGTGCTGGAATTGGCAGACAGGCACGTTTGAGGGCGTGTGTTTTACGACGTACGGGTTCAAGTCCCGTCACTCGCACCAGATTATTACGGTGGTTTTAAAAATCACCGTATTTTTTGTTATAGTATGTATCAGAATTTTCAGATATTAGGCAAATGAAGAAGTATATTCCATAGGATTTGAATGATGTTAAGTACTTGATTATTAAAGTAATTTTGGAAATCCTGTTGTGTTTATGGGAACTGAAACCAATCGTTTGAAAATGCTGTTTATTTTTCCAACAAAATGAGGAAGAGAAATTGGTAAACAATTGATACAATATGATATTCGGAATTATGAAATTCAAGAGGCTGCTATCAACGAAAAGAATATATAAGAAGTTGGATTTTATAAGCATTTAGGCTTTGAAATATATAAACTAACTGATTGTGATAAGGAAGGAAAATCTTAATTAATAAAAATTTGTAAAATTATTTTAAAAAGTTCTTGACAATTAAAATACTTTTTGATATAATACTACTTGTTGAAAAGACAAATTGATATTTGCGAGTGTGCTGGAATTGGCAGACAGGCACGTTTGAGGGGCGTGTGTTTTACGACGTACGGGTTCAAGTCCCGTCACTGCACCAAATTTATGAAGTCCGTTGCATAAGCAACGGGCTTTTTCGTCAATAAATTTTTATTTGGAGAAAACAAATATGAATCAATCAGAAAGACAACTATATTTAATAGACGCACTTCTTGGTGAACAACCTATGGGCAAAGGTGCTTTTTATACCTCAGGGGAAACTGAGCGTTGGAATTTTCTTCGTTCGCTTTTTAATATCCGTATGCCTAAGAGAGCAAGTGAGAAATTTATTGAAATTCAGAACGAATTTTTTGCAAGAAGAAATCCGCAAAAAGGGTATAACTGATATTTCTGAGCTTGAGCCTATAATTGATGATATTTACCTATGGAAAGGTGACATAACAACTCTTAAATGTGGTGCAATCGTAAATGCTGCAAATTCTGAGCTGCTTGGTTGCTTTAATCCTAATCATTTATGTATTGATAATACAATTCATACTTATGCGGGAATACAGTTAAGGCTTGAATGTAATGATATTATGAAAGCTCAAGGACACAGTGAACCAATAGGAAAAGCAAAGATTACATCTGCTTATAATCTTCCAAGTAAATATATTATTCATACTGTTGGACCGATGATTTTTAATAAGGTTATGAAGAAGGATTGTGACGCACTTGAAAACTGTTATCGTTCTTGCCTATCGCTTGCTGATGAATATGATGTAAACAGCATTGCGTTTTGCTGTATTTCTACAGGTGAATTTAAATTTCCTAATAATATAGCCGCAGAGCTTGCAGTGAGAAGTGTAAAAAGATATAAGCAAGAAACAGGCAGTAAGATTAAAGTTATTTTTAATGTATTTAGGGAAAATGATAATCAAATTTATAAAAAATTACTTGAAGAATAAATGGAGGTTAAGACTATGAATGAAACTATAAAAAATATGATTGAGAGAAGAAGCATCAGAAAATATACTTCTGAGCCAGTTCCACAAGAGATTATTGATAAAATAGTTGAGGCTGGAACATACGCCGCAACAGGCAGAAATGCTCAATCGCCAATTATTATTGAGGTTACTAACAAGGAATTAAGAGATAGGCTTTCTGCTCTTAATGCAAAGATTATGGGCAAAGAGGAAGGCTTTGACCCATTTTATGGTGCAAATACAGTTTTGATTGTTCTTGCAGATAAATCAAAACCTACGTATCTTTATGACGGCTCTCTTGTTATGGGAAATCTTATGCTTGCTGCCCATTCGCTTGGAATTGGTAGCTGTTGGATTCATAGAGCAAAAGAAGAATTTGAGATGCCAGAGGGTAAGGAAATTCTTAAACAGCTTGGCATAGAGGGCGATTATGAGGGCATAGGACACTGCGTTTTAGGCTATACTGATGGCGATATGCCAAAGCCACATAAACGCAAGGATTCTTATGTTTATAAGATAAAATAAGTTATAAAAGACTTCATATACACAGTGTTTTTATGGACAATTCCATATTAAATACTGTGTATTTTTATGTTCAATTTTGCCATTTATGTATTATAAATTTATTGTAACTTGACTTTTTGTGTATTGGGTGATTATTATATATTTTATAGGAGAATTATTTATTGTTATTATTTTAGCTTAATAGCCTTTTACTTTTAGGGGGAATTTAATATAAACTTTGGCTACTTTTGTGTCATTTTATAATGGCTTTTAAAGTGATATTTCTATTTCTGTCGAGGACAGTTTTAATATAATTAAAATTAAAACGGAGGTCTAAAGTTTGGATACAAAAAAAAAGAAAATATCTGGAAAAACGATTTTTAATTTCATAGTTTTTGCTTTGTGTGGCTTTATGATTGTATACTTCTGCTTTTCTAAAGGTGGTTTGGTAGAACTTATAAACTCATCACAACAAATAAATATTTTTTGGCTTATGCTTGCCATAGGTGCGCATTTACTTAATATTGTAATTGATGCAGTGATTTTACATAGATTTTTAAATCTTTCAACTAATGGTGTTAAGATAACTCATAGCATAAAGGCTGCATTGGCAGGACAATTTTTCTGTGCCGTTACACCTAGCTCTACGGGTGGTCAGCCTATGCAGATTATGATTTTATCACATTATGGTGTTGATGCCGGAAAGGCAACATCTGCACTCGTTCAAAAATTTCTCGTATGGCATTTTACATTGACAGGATATACAATAGCTGTAATACTTCTGAAATTTAATTTCTTTGCCGAGCGTTTAAGTCCGTTTCTTTGGGTTATGTCTGCGATAGGCTTTATCGTTCAAGCGGCTATGATATTTATACTTATATTAGTATCATTTTCACACAAAATTACATTCAGGCTTATAAAATGGTTCTGTAAGATAGGAAACAAGCTTAGATTTATTAAAAATCCTGAAAAGACTCTTGATAAGATTGAGCAACAGCTTATATACTTCCACAAGAGTAATAAAGAGCTTTCTGAACACAAAGGTTTTCTTGCTATAAATTATATTCTTACAATAATACAAATGACAGCTATATATATTGTTCCATATTGTGTTTATCGTGCATTAAGTCCTGATAGCACTATCAATGTTGGAGTTTTTGATATTATTAGTGCCCAATCATTTGTAAATATGGTTTCAAGCCTTGTGCCACTTCCTGGTGCATCTGGTGCGGCAGAGCTTAGCTTCGCTGGATTCTTTAGCGGTATTTTTGATGAAACTACTATGAAATCTGCTATTCTTATCTGGAGAACTATTACTTATTATGGAACAATATTCATTTCGGCTCCATTCTCTGGTATGGGAAAGAAGAAAGCAACAGAACTTGTTACTGAAATGCAGGAAGACATTGAAGAAGTTGAGGAAGAACTTGAGATAGGGGAAAAAAGTGGTGAATGATTTATGGGTGATATAAATAAGCCAGAGATAAGCATTATTATACCTATATATAATGTTGAAAAATATCTTAGTCGTTGCCTTGGTTCTGTCGAAAAGCAAACCTTTAAGGATTTTGAGGTTATTATGGTTGATGACGGCTCCACTGATGGCAGTGCAGGTATTGCAAAGGAATTTGCAAAAAAGAGATGAAAGATTTAAATTTTTCTCAAGAGAAAATTTAGGTGCATCTAAAACCCGTAACTTTGCTATGGAACAAGCCACTGGAGAATATATTTCTTTTATAGATTCTGATGATTATGTTTCTTATAATTTTCTTGCAGTGCTTTATTTAGCTATTAAGCGTAGTGATGCAGATATTGCTATGTGTGGATTTAATATTCATTATGAGCAAAACGCTAAGAATAAATCTGTTAAAAGCCTTAAGGCAGGAGAATATAGCAGAGATGAAGCTTTGGGATATTTGCTTAAAGATAATGAGATTCGTTTCTTTATATGGAACAAGCTTTGGAAAACAGATTTGCTGAAGAATAATGATATTCAATTCAGGGATATGTATTATGAAGATATTCTTTTTTGCACAAAGGCTTTTGTCAAAATAAATAAACTTGTAGTAGTAGATAAGAAAGCTTATTACTATTCAAGAAGAACTAAGACTTTTCTTGAATCATCTATGAGCGATAAAAGAATTAATGATTATATCTATACAGTAGAATTTTTGCGTAAATTTCTTGAGGAAAACAATCTTTATGATAAATATAAGGATTGCTTTAAGGTTCATGCAAATCATGTCTATTGGTCTTTACCTATTTTGAATATTCAAGCAAGTCATAGCTCAAAAGAAAAAAGGTTGTATAAAGAAAATTATTGATGGCAGAAAACAAGTCAAAAAAGTATAAGCCATAAATAAATTTTATATAAATCAGGCAGGAGGTATTATAATGCAGGAAACTAAAAATCCCGAAATCAGTATAATAATTCCTGTCTATAATGTGGAGCCTTATATAAGAAGATGCCTTAATTCTATTAAAGCTCAGACTTTTACTGACTTTGAAGCCATTATTGTTGATGACTCATCGCCTGATGGAAGTATTAAAATTGCTATGGAATTTGTTGCGGGTGATTCAAGATTTAAGATAGTTACTCGTGAAAATGGCGGTCTTAGTGCGGCAAGAAACACTGGGATAGAACATTCAGTAGGCAGATATATAGCTTTTATTGATAGCGATGATTTTATTGCTCCAACTTATCTTGAAAAGCTTTATAATGCTTGTGAGGAAAATAATGCTGATATGTCATACTGTGGCTTTACTTATTATATTGATAAGAACGGTATGAAAAAAATCAGATGTTTATTGTTAAAGATTGTGTTATGGAACATAATGAGGCTGTGGCAAGAATTATAAGTGACCACGGACTTCATAGCTATGCTTGGAACAAGCTATATAAACGCACAATTTTTACTGAACATAAGATTACATATCCTACTATGTATTTTGAGGATGTTGCTACAAGCCCGAAAACAGTTTTTTATGCAAATAAGCTTGCTGTTGTTGGGGAATGTCTTTATTTCTATGTTAAGCGTCAGGGCAGTATTCTTAGCACAATGAATGTTAAGAAAATAAATGACTTGCTTTATTCGGTTATGATTATAAGCAACTTTTTGAGAAGAAATGGCGAATATGCTTCTTTTGAAACTGAAATTAGGCGAATAATTACAAAGTTTAAACTTGTTAATATCTATTCGATTATAAGACAGCATATTTTGGCTTTTTCATTTAAAGGTATGCACAGCAATCTTAAGACAAACTTTAAAATGGCAAGATATATATTAGATTGCGAATGGACACCAACAGAAGGCTTACCAGAATTGCCTTATGCTGTTAAAGCACCAATTAAAAAAGATAAAAAATAATATTCTGAGGGGCGAATTATTTTCGCTCCTTTTATTATTTGTGTCCATATAGGCAAGCATAGTTTGCCCTACGCTTAGTTAATAAACTTCCATAAGATAATTAAAAGTTTCGCTCAAGCCTTTTTAAAGGCTTGCAGGGTTGAGGGACGGAGTCCCTCGTGGGTGTTAAGGGCAAATCCCTTAACACCTCTTGCCAAAAGGGCGGACGGAGTCCGCCTCAAGTCGGTAGTTCATTGGTAACTTCTTAATTATTAGCAATAAACTGCTTAAGCCTAAAATATATTATTTTAGTTTTTATCAGAATTTAGAATAATTTCGAAAAAAATAAAAAAACTTTTGAGAAAAGCTTGACATTTAGAAGCTTATATGGTATCATAATTCTCGCAGTCACAACAGTGGCGAAGATAAATGGAGAGGTGTCCGAGTGGTTTAAGGAGCTAGTCTTGAAAACTAGTGATCCCGAAAGGGACCAAGGGTTCGAATCCCTTCCTCTCCGCCAATTTTTATTATTTTATTTGTTTTATTTACCATTGGAGGATTACCCAAGTGGTGAAGGGGCTCCCCTGCTAAGGGAGTAGGTCGGGAAACCGGCGCGAGGGTTCAAATCCCTTGTCCTCCGCCATAAGTCCACCGCAATTTTGATAGAATTGCGGTGGACTTTTTCTATGCCTGAAAACCGCATGAAATCAAGGTTTTCACCATTCCAGAGCATAAACGAACCCCGCCACAGAGCAATTCTGCGGTGGGGTTCGTGCATTTTGTAGGGATTGTGGCTTTCTGCTCTGCCATAAATCGTTAAACTGGGGATATTTGTTTAATCGGTTGAGTTTCTATTATTGGTACCTTTGAGGATTGTCTTGCTGTTTCGCTGTGGGACGCCACCCTTCCAGTTCTTTGTCCAGACCGACACGGAGAACTTTGTAAGAGGCGAGGAAGTCGTCGATACCTTGTTTCAGACTGTATGTATAAATGTGTTCGCCGAAGTAAGAAATATTGGATACCTCTTACTTCGGCGTAGTAGCCACTTCACCAACGAGTGAAACGCTGAATCAGGCCGTGAGAATTCTTCTCGGCTTCTGAAAATTCGTAGTCGATTTGGTCAATCAGTCACACCGCAGTTTCGTTCCATGGGGTACAACTCCAAGCACAGCTTTCGGGAATACAGTGAAATAATCAGCGTTTCCTGTACGGTGTTTTTCTCAATCTTGTGTTTTATAGGTATCTCATTTCAACGAATGAATATCATAATGTTTTCTCTAATCTTATCCCAGCGACACATCAAGCATCATCATTACACTGAAGCCGACTGCAAAGAAAACCGTTCCTATGTTGGAATGCTTTCCCTGCGACATTTCGGGAATTAGCTCCTCTACCACAACATAGAGCATTGCACCCGCGGCAAAGCTCAAAAGATACGGTAGTGCCGGAATCACGAGCTGTGCCGCAAGGAGTGTCAGTACTGCGCCGATAGGCTCAACTATTCCCGAAAGGACGCCGCCGAGAAATGCTCTGCCTTTACTTTCGCCCTCAGCTCGAAGGGGCATGGAGATTATAGCACCCTCGGGAAAATTCTGAATGGCAATGCCTATTGATAAGGCGAGTGCACTCGTCGCCGTAATTTGCGTATTTCCCGCAAGAAAGCCCGCATACATCACACCCACCGCCATTCCTTCGGGAATGTTATGCAGTGTCACCGCCAACACCATCATAGTGGTGCGACCGAGCTTGCTTTTCGGTCCTTCTGCCTGGTCACTCCCTATGTGAAGATGTGGAATCAGTCGGTCAAGCATAAGCAAAAACAGCACACCGAACCAAAATCCGATAAAGGCGGGGAGGAAGGAGAGCTTGCCCATATTTTTCGCTTGCTCTATCGCTGGAATCAGTAGGCTCCAAATAGATGCCGCAACCATAACTCCTGCGGCAAAGCCCGCGAGTGCACGCTGCACCGAAACACCAAGTGACTTTTTCATAAAGAAAACACACGCCGAGCCGAGCGTCGTTCCGAGAAAGGGAATCAATATTCCGAATAATATTTCCATTTGCTTCACCGCCTTTGAGTTGCGTTTTTTATTTGTGTCTTCTGAATCCCGCATTGTGTTGAGTAGCTCCATAGACGCAAACTCCGCTGCCAGTTATGCCGTAAATTCATAATAGGTGGGCTTATCTTTATTGTAAGGTGCAACTATCATCTCATAATGTGCCATTTGTTACAGCCACATTTCGCCCGAACAAACGCTTTGTACATCAGCTTTCTCCAGAACGGCTTGTTGCAGTCAACAAACCGTAGCTTGCGGAAGGTCGGCAGAATCAGATTTTTTCTCCATTACTATGAGACATGAAAAGCCGTTCACCGTGACTGTTTCATAATACACCTTGTAGTCGGTAGACATAAATATGCCACGATGGAGGTTTTGCTTTTCGATTTCCTTTCGCAGCACGTCCTACGACAAGGCGAATTTCTTTTTCATGATAGAGAGCTTGTATATGCAAAAATGCTCAAGCTTTATTTCCTCATTTTCGTGCTGTGACGCACAGCCAGCCCGCTTTATTCTTGTGTATCTGAATATCTTGAAATCTGGCCTGTTCCAAATATACATTTAATTCAGTGTCCTTATAGATGGTCATACCGTCTATTATATCTGTCCACTTTTTCGTCCTTGCTTGTGTCGCCGTTGCTTTCGTTGCAGATGAGAAAGGTTCCACCAGGTTTCAGCACTCGCCAAACCTCCCTAAAGCACTGTGATAAGTTGGGCCAGAAATAGATTGTTTCAAAGGCCGTGACCACATCGAACTGCCCCGATTCAAACGGCAACTCTGATACGCTTGCACACAATACGGTGCAGCGTCCTTTTTGTAATGGCAGATTTGTTGACTTTCTTTGATTTTTTCTACGCTGACGGTTGAATAGTCGATGCCTTTTACAATACCCTGCGGGCATTTTTTCAGCATTCTTTTAATGTTTGCTCCGCCACCGCAGCCACAATCCAACACCTTGTCGTCCGGAGTAAGTTTCAAAAAGCGAAGTCCCCACCTCGCCACGGCACTATGTCCAATGTTCATCATAGCAACCATAATTTTTCCGCCAAACCCCTCAGGCTTGCGAGTGTTTTCAAAAAATGACATTTTATCATACCTCCGATTTTGCACATTCGGTATAAGTTAATGGGAATGATGCTTTCAGGATGGTGCTTTTCAGCACCGTCCAAGCATTCTGCCACAGGAAGTTCAGATATTCCTTGTAGAGATGGAAGCCTGTAAGCCTCCTGAAAAATGCCCTAACCTTGCCTAAAAACGAATTTTTAGAGTAGGTGAGGGTTGGCACAATTAACACACTTTCGTCCTTCGGTACCAGTTCAGTGTTCGTTGCAAACTTAGCTACTGTCTTAGCTTTCACAATCAGTCGAATAAGCTTGTACATCTTTTTATATGCCTCCTAATCCTTTCGCATGAGGTAGTTGTATAAACTGGTCCCCAGAGTTCTTGTATGCTAACATTGCTATCATTCCTTTTTTTCGATAGATTTGTCTAATTGATACATATAAAACACAAAGTTAGATTTAACTAACTTATGCATCTTTGAAAAGCCACATCTCTGTGGCGTTTTGGCTTATTCAAATAATTCCCTGCAAGTGCCGTGCAATAGAGTTTCTGGCACTTGTGGGTACAGCTCTCGATGAATGTATGTTACGTTTCTTTCAGTAGTGCCTTGCGGAGCTGTTCTGTTTCGTATTCGGTAAGGTAAAAGCCAAGATTGAATCTTTCAAAAATATGACCGTTTCGGTTCTTCTGGTCATATTATATCATGCTACTTTTTATTTTGCAAGAGGTGCAAGAAAAAAACATACTCATTTTAACAGAAAAATCGGCTCGGTTTAACGCAATGCTTCATGATAATACTGCACCCACTAAATGGAGAATTGCCCCTCTATTAAATAGTTTCTGTTAAAATTAGGGTTATTTACCAGAGTTCCATCGTGATTTAGAATTACGGTGGAATTTTTGTTGGCTCAATGGTCAATATAGTTGTGGTAGAAAAAGAGCTTACAGACAAAAAGTATAGCATATTTTACCAAAATCCGTTAAAATAGAATTGCTTAGAAAGCTGAAACGGAGGACAAAATATGCTCTACAAGTATTTTGTCAGCGATATGTGGAAACCATTTGCAAACATTGGCTCGGTATTGTTCTCGGTATTGTTTGAGAACGCTGAACAAATTGTTGATAAATACCACTGGACACACCAGCTTTTCTGGACTTTTGAAGGCGTCAGAAAAGAAGAATGAAAAGTTCAGCAAATCACATTGCAAATACTTTAAAATTTCAAGAAAATTACTTCTTAAGAGATTTGACGAATTGACTGATGAGTAAAAACAGCTTGGATTAACTCGGCATTTGATTGTGGTATTCTTCAGCTTGTTAAGTATGCAAAAACAATGCAGAATTAGTTGACAAGAATATTGAGTTAGTTTTCTATACCAATCACCAACAGCAAAATCAAGGTTCTCAAAAGAAATGCTTACGGCTACAGAAATTTCAAGCGATTTCGCAACCGCATTTTACATATGTTTTCCAATAAACATATCAATTCTACAATAAAACAAGCGACAGTTTAATTTTCTATCGCTTGTAATTACACTTTATTCTATTTCTCGGGTTACCCCAACTATTGACATTGAGCCAAAATAATTTTAGTTTTTCATATGGTTGAATGTTGGAACAATTTCAGCAATTAGCTTATCTATGCCGTCCTTATCATTTTTGAGGGCTACTTTTTTAGCTCAATAAGTTTTTCATGAAATTTTTCTGTATCAAGCTCTATTGGCTTGCCAATGAAGATTTTTTTGTTTGCAGTCTTTTTTCATACCCTCTTCATTAAGAAGGATTTCTTCATATAGTTTTTCGCCTGGTCGCAGACCAGTAAACTCAATCGGAATATCTTCATATGGCTTAAAGCCCGAGAGGCGAATTAGATTTTCTGCAAGGGTCAAAATCTTAACAGGCTCTCCCATATCAAGTATGAAGATTTCTCCGCCTTTGGAATAACAGAAACCATTAGAGCCAAGGACATTACCAAAACGAACAGCAACAAATTTAGTTTCACTTTGCTTATCCATAGTTTGAACTATCATTTCACAGATACGCTTTGTAGCACCCATAATATTTGTAGGGTTTACGGCCTTATCTGTTGAAATCTGAACAAATTTTTTTGACATGGTATTTATCCGCAAGCAATACCAGATTTAATGTTCCTAAAACATTATTTTTTACTGCTTCTTCTGGAGTTGTTTCCATAAGAGGAACATGCTTATGTGCTGCAGCATGGAAAATAACATCAATTTTATTTTGACTGAAAAGGTAGTCGAGCTTGCGTTTATCACGAACAGAAGCTATTTGTGTATCAAGATTTAACTTTTTCGTGATATTGACGAATAAGTTCTTGCTGAATGTCATAGGCATTATTTTCATAGATATCAAGTATGATGAGTTTTTTAGGAGAAAGCTTTTGCTATCTGACGGCAAAGTTCAGAACCGATTGAACCGCCACCGCCTGTTACAAGAACAGTTTGTCCGGTAATATAAGCACCATATTTTTCGGTATCAAAGACAATAGGTTCTCTGCCAAGCAAGTCCTCGACTTCTACCTGTCTGATTTTTGATGTTACTGATGCACCATCTTTGATAAGGCCATATACATTTGGAATAATCTTTACTTCAAGGTGAGTCTTTGCACAAATATCAAGTATGCGTTTCTTATCTGCAAGGTTTATCTGTGAGATTGTGAAAAGGATAACTTCAATATCCTCACGCTCACATATTTCTGGAATATCATATGTTGAACCTTCTATTTTGACACCGCCGATTCTGCGTCCGATTTTTTCTGGGTCGTCATCGACTAAGCATATAGGAACATATTCATTCTCGGGTGATTTGGCAAGTTCACTTAGAACAGTTGCAGCACCTTCACCACCGCCAACAATCATAAGTCTTCGCCGATTTTTATTACTGGTGTTTTTCGCTCAATGATTTTATTAAGTCGATAAACCAATCTAAATATAAATGTAAGAAAGGTTGAGAGGAGCGACATTATAATGTAGATTCTTGCACCATAATTTAATCGGTTTTCGTCTGTGCCAATTATCATTGTAAATGACATAAAGACAAGGTTAGCTGTTAAGGAGGCTATGCCCGCATAAAAGAAATCCTCTATATCCGCATATCGCCACATCTTATCATAAAGCCTGAAACATAGAAATACAGCTGTAAATATAATATTTATAAAGAGGAGTCCCCACATAAAGGGTTCTTCCCAGCCCTTTAAAATGAAGCTGCTTTTTTGTTGACTACGAATGATATATAGTAAGAAACATTCAAAGACAGAAGTCACATAGAAATAGCAAAAAGCTTTCTATGTGTTTTGAGCTTTTTATATAGTTTATTCATTTTTTATCCTTACTGCGAAAGAATGAATATCTTTCAACTATTTGGTTTTAATTTATCTTAAAAAGTGTAAACTTGAAATTTTACGCTACTTAATAGAAGTATATAACGAATCTGTGCAAAATTCAATACTTTTACAATAATTATAAGTTAAATCAAGATTTTAATATACTTTATAGAATTAAAATATCCATTATCTATTATATAATTAAAAATGAGAATGGACTGCCATTCACTCATACGATTTTTTGTAAGCTATTTAAAAATTTCACTCAAGCTTTTTTAAGCTATTAATTGATATAAATTTTATGCCTTGAATGATTTTCAGAAATTATTTTGATTTATTGAAAGTTTTGTCTGTTTACTTTTTTATGTCGGATATTGTATAATAACATATTAGAATTTTATGAAGTTACATATATATTGTGCCACTGTGTCTTGATTTATTACCTTGGCCTGGAAGGGGAATGAAGCAAAATAATGATGAAAATAGGTTTGGATATAGGTTCTACAACAATTAAATGTGCTGTTCTTGACGATAATAATAAGCTTATATATAAAAGCTATGAGCGACATTATTCTCAGATAACTGAAAAAATTGCAGAAATTCTCGAAAATATCCGCAGAAATGTTAAGGGTGCAGAAAATGCTTATTTCGCAATGTCTGGTTCAGCAGGTATGGGTGTTGCTGAAAGCTGTGGAATAGATTTCGTTCAGGAAGTTTATGCAACTCGTGTTGCAGCAAACACATTTATAGAGAATACTGATGTTATTATTGAGCTTGGTGGCGAGGACGCAAAGATTCTTTTTCTTTCAGGTGGTATGGAAGTTAGAATGAATGGCTCTTGTGCTGGCGGTACAGGTGCTTTTTATCGACCAAATGGCAATGCTATTAAATGTTCCTATGGACGAGCTCAATGAGCTTGCAAAGGAATGTGAAAAAACCCTATACCATAGCGTCAAGATGTGGCGTTTTTGCTAAGAGTGATATTCAACCATTACTTAATCAAGGTGCTAAAAAAAGAGCGATATTGCAAAAAGTATATTTGTGGCAGTTGTTAATCAGACTGTTGCAGGTCTTGCACAGGGCAGAGAAATTGAAGGTCAGATTGTATATCTCGGAGGCCCGTTGACATTTTTGCCTGAGCTTAGAAAGAGCTTTGATGAAACTCTGAAAACAACAGGTATCTGTCCAGAAGATTCGCTCTATTATGTTGCTATGGGAGCAGCTTTGTGTGCAGATGAAAGAATAAATTTTGATGAGATTATCGAAAAGGTAAAGCATTATAGAGGAAGCGGAAACTTTGCTTTTAATAAGCCTTTATTTGAAAATGAAAAGGAACTTGAAGAATTTAAGGCAAGACACGCAAAGGCAACTGTCGCAATAGGTGAACTTAAAGGCTACACTGGCAAGGCATATATAGGAATAGACGCCGGTTCTACTACCCTTAAAGCAACTGTTATTTCTGAAGATAAGAAAATTCTTTTCTCGCAATATCAATCTAATAGCGGTAATCCTGTTCCTATTGTTAAGGAAATTCTTGAAAAGATTTACGATATTAACCCAGATATAAATATAGTTTCTTCTGCTGTAACCGGATATGGTGAAGAAATTATCAAAAATGCTTTCGGAATAGATATAGGTGTTGTTGAAACAATAGCCCATCTGACAGCCGCAAAGAACTTTATGCCTGATGTTGAATTTATTATTGACATAGGCGGTCAGGATATTAAATGTTTTAAAATTCATAATGGTGCAATCGACAATATTTTCTTGAATGAGGCTTGCTCATCGGGCTGTGGTTCATTCTTGCAGACCTTTGCAAATGCTCTTGGGTATTCTGTTGAGGAATTTTCTAAGCTTGGACTTCTTGCAAAGCAGCCTGTTGACCTCGGTTCTCGCTGTACTGTCTTTATGAATTCATCAGTTAAACAAGCACAGAAGGACGGTGCAACAATAGAGGATATTTCTGCGGGTTTGTCAATTAGTGTTGTTAAAAATGCACTCTATAAGGTTATAAGAACTTCATCAGCAAGTGAGCTTGGAAAGAAAATTGTTGTTCAGGGCGGAACATTTCTTAATGATGCGGTTCTTAGAGTATTTGAAAAGGAAACAGGCAGAGAGGTTATCCGCCCTTGTATTTCCGGTCTTATGGGTGCTTATGGTGCGGCTCTCTATGCTATGAATAAATGCAAGGGTGAGGCGAAAAAGCACTATTATAAAGCGTGAGGCTCTAAATGGCTTCTTCCATAAGATTGTTACCACCAATTGCGGACTTTGTAACAATAACTGCCGTCTTACTGTTAATACTTTTAGCGATGGCAAAAGATATATTGCAGGAAACCGCTGTGAGCGACCTATAACTAAAAAATCCCTGATAATAGCTTTAATATCTATGAATATAAGAGAAATCTTCTTGACAGCTATAAGCCTGTAAAAGGCTCGAGAGGAAAAATTGGTATCCCTATGGGACTCAATATGTTTGAACTTCTTCCTTTTTGGCATACTTTCTTTACAAAGCTTGGTTTTGAGGTGGTTCGTTCCCCATATTCAACAAGAAAGCTTTATTTGAGTGGTCAGCATACTATTCCAAGTGATACTGTTTGCTTCCCTGCAAAACTTATGCATGGTCATGTTCAGTGGTTAATTGATAATGGAATAAAGACAATATTCTATCCTTGTATGTCATATAACTTTGATGAGCATATGGGCGATAACCACTATAATTGCCCTGTTGTTGCGTATTATCCTGAGGTTATATTCACGCAAATGTCCGAGATATAGAAAAGGTAACTTTCTTCTATGAATACTTAGGAATACACAGAAGAAAAGAATTTCCATATAAAATGCATGAGCATCTCGAAAAGTATTTCGGAAAAATTGATGTTAAGGAGGTTAAGGCGGCGGCGAGAGCGGCTTATGATGAATATGAAAGCTATCTTGAAACAAAAATTCGCACATATGGCGAGGATTATTATAAAAAGGGCAGAGAAAGAAAAAAGCCGATATTTGTCTTGTGTGGCAGACCTTATCATGCTGACCCTGAAATAAATCATGGAATCGACAGAATGATTGCAAGCTTTAATGTTGCGATAATTTCTGAAGATGTAAGTATAACAAAGGTTGATAAGTTCCCGACAACCGTTCTTAACCAATGGACATATCATTCAAGACTTTATTCAGCGGCAAGGTATGTTTCTACAAAGCCTAATATGAATCTTGTTCAGCTTGTTTCATTCGGCTGCGGTGTTGACGCTATTACAACCGATGAGGTTCGTGGAATATTGGAAAAAAAGGGTAAGATTTATACACAGATTAAGATTGACGAAATAACAAATCTTGGTGCAGTTAAAATCCGTATCAGAAGCCTTTTGGCTACATTAGATGAGAATTAAAATGTTTTTTATACAGATAACGGCTTAATGTAAGATTTTGGAGTTAAATCGGGATTTATGGAGGCAATTTATGGAGCAGATTTTTTGGGTCAAAAACGGAGATTTAGCAGAAGTGAACAAATGGCTGCAAAAGGGTGGCATAGTAAAGTCGATACATGCCGTATCTGAAACTATTTCCTCATATGGCTATGCTGCTGGTAGGGATATTTATGCTGAAGATAAAGGAAGTTTTGTTGGTAATATATATGCATATGTTGTGATTGAATTTAAATAAATTTCAGTTTATCTAATTGAAATTAAATTAGATATAAGTGACCTATCATATAAAGGAATGGGAATATAGACTGGCGAAACTTCATTTCTCGCTGATTAGAAATGTTTTTATTCAATATGGTGCAGCTGCATTAGACGAGAACTGAATCAGTTTATTACAGATGAATGTTTAGTGCAAAGTTTTTGAATTAAATCGAAATTTATGGAGGTAATACAATGGAAAACAAGTGCGGCAAATGCGGAGGAGAATTGGTGACAGGTAACTTGATAGCCGGAACATGGCTCGTTGAATTTATTCCGTTATGTGATGAAAAGAAACTCAAGCGTAGGCGTTTAAAGGTGGTTTGTGATACCTGTGTTGAATGTGGGAACATTGATAATATTTGTGTAGAAAATCCGGAAACTTTGAAATAAATTTCAGTTTATCTAATTTAAAATTAAATTAGATATAAGTGACCTATCGTAGAAAGGAATGGTAATATAGAATGGCGAAACTTGTTTATGATAAAGACGGCAGACTTATTTTTACTAAGGAAATGAAAAAGGAATATACCATACTTTTTGCCGATGATGGCGAAAATTCATTTCTCACTGATTAGAAATGTTTTTACTCAGTATGGTTATAAGAATGTTTTGCTTGAGGACGACGGCCCTGAAATAGCACAGGTTGGTTTGAAGTATGTACATAATGATACTTGCTATCCTGCATTGCTTGTTATCGGACAGTTTATTCATGCTCTTCAAAGTGGTAAATATGATGTAAATAAAACTGCTCTTATGATTACACAAACAGGCGGTGGCTGTCGTGCATCTAATTATATCCATCTTTTGAGAAAGGCTCTGAAAAAGCTGGTTTTGAGAATGTTCCTGTTATTTCTCTCAATGTTTCTGGTTTGGAGAAGAACAGCGGATTTTCTCTTACTGTTCCTATGATTAGAAAAGCTCTTGCGGGTCTTGTTTATGGTGACGCTCTTATGCTTTTTAATAACCAGACAAAGGCTTATGAAATAAACAAAGGTGAAAGCGATGCTTTGGTTGAGCAGTGGATTCAAAGACTTTCTGATGAAATGGAAAAAAGGCAACGGCTATTCATCATCACATATCAAGAGAAATCTTGATAAAATGGGTGAAGAATTTGCTCAGATTTCGCTTAATAAGGTTAAGAAGATTAAGGTTGGAATAGTTGGAGAAATTTATGTTAAATACTCTCCGCTCGGAAACAATAATCTTGAGGATTTTTTGCTTGAACAGGGCTGTGAGGTTAATATTCCAGGCATTATGGGATTTGCGTTATTTAAGGTTGATAACAGGCTTGAAGACCATAAGCTCTATGGTGGAAATAAAATAAAATTTAATGTTCTTAGTGAGGTTATGAAATACCTTACAAAGATGGAAGGCTATGTCATAGAAAGTGCAAATAATCATGGCTTCCACGCACCTGCAAGCTATGCGGAAACAAAAGAAATGGTTAAAGGCTTGATTGGATATGGCAATAAAATGGGCGAGGGCTGGCTATTAACAGCGGAAATGGTTGAGCTTATAGAAAGTGGCTATGAAAATGTTGTTTGTACTCAGCCTTTTGGCTGCTTACCAAACCATATTTGTGCAAAGGGAATGGTTAGTGCCATTAAGAGAAAGAATGAAAAGGCTAATATTGTTTCAATAGACTATGACCCAGGTGCACCAAGAGTTAATCAGGAGAACAGAATTAAGCTTATGCTTGCGGTTGCGAAGGAAAATATAAAGGCTGAAGAAAAAAAGAAAAAGCAAAGGCTGCCAAGCAAGCTGTAACAAAATAATCTATAAACAAATCCACCGACAAGGCTTTTTAGGCTTTATCGGTGGATTTGTTATTTGTTTAAAGATATTTTATCTTGGTTCTTTAGTTGAAAGGAATTTTAGCTCCTTATTATAGAGAGTAACAAAGAAAATAACCGAAACTATAATTGATAGAATTTCTGCAAGTGGGAAAGCGAGCCATACAAATGTTACACCAAAGAATGAAAGAACATATGCTATTGGAAGAATAAGACAAAGTTGTCTGAGCAGGGAAATTATAAGTGAACGAATGCCTCTGCCAACTGCTTGGAACACTGTTGAGAACATTATGCCGACTGCCGCAGGCAAGAAACATAGGCTAATTAATCTTAGTGCAGGTATTCCTATTGCGTACATATCATCTGTTGCATTGAACATTGCTAAAAGCTCTCTCGGGAATACTTGAAAAATTATAAGCCCTATACCCATAATTACTAAAGCTATGAAAAGTGAATATTTCAAGGATTTCATAAGCCTGTCTTTATTCTTTGCTCCGTAATTATAGCCCATAATAGGCATAACACCATGTGTTAAACCGAAAACTGGCATAAATATGAATGATTGAAGTTTATAATATACACCGAGAACATTAACAGCAGTGATGGAAAAACCTGTGAGGATTAGATTTAGTCCAAAATCATAAATGAGCCTATGCTCTGCATAACGATTGAAGGCAATCCAACTCTATATACATCAATGATAACTTTCCAATCTATTTTTTTGAAAAAAATTGAAGTCGACTTTTATACCATTTTTTCTGATGAAAAGTATAAGAAGTGCAAAAATCATTGAGAAAATTTGTCCTATAATGGTAGCAATAGCTGCACCCTTAACACCTAAATCAAAGGTAAAGATAAAAATAGGGTCAAGTATAATATTTGTAATCGCACCTACAAGCTGAAATGCCATAGGAAAGACTGTGTTTCCTGTGCCTTGTAATGTTTTTTCTATATTTACCTCTACGAAAATGCCAATAGAAAAGATAAATACAATGCTGAGATATTCAACACTATATTGATATGTTTCTGGGTCGTTTGTGAAAACGGAAATCAGTGGATGTACTGCGAAAATTCCCAAGAGCAAGAATATAAGCCAAGAAAAAATTCCGAGCATAAGGCTATATGTTGCTGTTTTATCTGCCTCCTGCTTTCTGCCCTCACCAAGTCGCCTTGAAACAAGAGAATTGATTCCTATACCAGTGCCGACGGCAACGCTTGTCATAAGGAACTGCATAGGAAATGCAAGATTTACAGCACCGAGAGCGGCTTCACCCTTCATAGAAACAAAAATACTGTCTACAATATTATACAATGCTTGGACTAGCATCGAAAACATAGCAGGCAGTGCCATAGACATGATGAGTCTGAAAAGAGGTGCTGTACCCATTTTATTTTGCTTTAATTCATTTGTGTTTTCCATTACTTCTCCTTTTTATTTTTTAAATTTTTATAATCCTCGACAATTATACAACTTTAAAATTCGCATTTCAACCATAGTATATGATATATTAGTACAAAAAGATGGTAAAAAGTCAAAAATTAGTTATTTTATATGAAGCGACTTAAAATTTAATAAAAAAACTAATTAAAATGTCGAAATTATATTGAAAAATAAGAATAAAAATGATATAATTTGATTATATGTTGAAGGCTTCAATATATAACCCTGATGAAAGGAAAATTCTCAAAACGGAGAATACCACTTAATTATGGCTGATAAAGTTAAAGAATTTTTCGTTAATAACCCTAAATATAATGAAGATAAAGATTTTGAAGCTTATTCTTCAATGACTCTTGCAATCAATTTGTTATTTATTGTTAATGTTTTACTTCATTCTGTATATCTTGTAGGCTTTTCTTTGGTAGGAATTCAAGAGCTTGCTATAGTAGAAATAATTGATGTCACACTCTATGCCGCAGGAGTTATATTTATTAAATATGTAAAATGGTCATGGATTCCTTGCTTGGCATATACTATACTTGAAACCTTTTCGCACCAAATTATGTGTTTATTGCTCTTTGGTAAGGAAACAGGCTTTGAATTTTTATTTATACCTATAATTATAATTGTTATGTTTATAGATGCAAATAATAGAGTACTTGCTTATGTCAGAGATATAATTGTAATTCTTGCGTGTTTTGTTTTTGTATTTTTTTCAATAGTTATGAGAGATTATACTCCAGGATATACTATTATACATATCCCTGATTGGTTTGAACTTTCTCTTTTTTATACTTAATTCTCTTGCAAGCTTTCTTATTATGGGTGTTTTTACACACAAGATATTCCTTTCTCTTGAAAAGCTTAGAAAATCACTTAATTCTAAGGTTGACCAAAAAGAAAATCAAATTGATACCTTGCAAAATAAAATTATAATTAGCTTTGCTGATATTATAGAGGCTCGTGATGGCAGCACAGGTCAGCATGTTAAGCGTACAAGTGAATATGTAGAAGCTATCTTATATGAGCTGAAAAGAGAAGAAGATTTTGATGATATTCTTACACCTGATTATATGCATAATATAATTCTTTCTGCTCCACTTCATGATATTGGCAAGATTACTATTCCCGATGCTATATTAAAAAAGCCAGGAAGACTTACTGACGAGGAATTTAATATTATAAAAATGCACACTGTCAACGGAAAGATGTTGCTTGAGAAATCTTTGAGTGACCTTGAGGATGAGGCATTTCTTAATATTGCAAAGGGTGTTGCAGCATATCATCACGAGTGCTGGGACGGTTTCTGGCTATCCTTATGGGCTTCGTGGTGCAGAGATTCCGCTTGCGGCAAGAATTATGACAATAGCTGATGTGTTTGATGCTATTGTCTCTAAGAGATGCTATAAAGAGGCTATAAACTTTGATGAGGCTTTTAACCTGATAAAGCAACAGCGGGGCAAGAAATTTGACCCTGTTATTACTGATGCCTTTCTTGAGATAAGAAAGCAAATAGAAGTTATAGCAAGAAATTATAGATAATTGCCATTTTATGAGCGTTGACAACTTTAAAAAATAAGTGTTAGAATTATTAAAATAAATTGTTTATAAGAAAATGAATGGAGTGACGCACTTCTTGTCGCTCCATTTTTTGTGCTATATTGTGATTTTTGCATAGTAAAAAGTTTTTGCTATGTCTTATGTCATTGGAGGAATGAAAAATGCCTATAAAAATACAGAGTGAACTGCCAGCTTATGAAGAATTGATTTCTGAAAATATCTTTGTTATGACTATGGATAGAGCAAGCACACAAAACATAAGACCTATTCGTATAGCTATACTTAATCTTATGCCAACAAAAATAGAAACTGAAACTCAACTGCTGAGATTGCTTGGCAATAGTCCATTACAAGTAGATATTGAATTGATGCAGGTTGCATCTCATGTTCACAAAAAATACTCCACAAGAACATCTTACTAATTTCTACAAGACTTTTTCAGAGTTGAAAGATGAATATTTTGATGGAATGATTATCACTGGTGCACCAGTAGAAAAGCTTCCTTTCGAGGAGGTTGATTATTGGGAAGAACTTTGTGATATTATGAAATGGTCGCAAACCCATGTTTTTAGTACACTTCATATATGTTGGGGTGCACAGGCAGGGCTTTATTATCACTACGGCATACCAAAGTATGAATTTGATGAGAAGCTTTCTGGCGTTTATAAGCATAAGGTTACAGAAGTTTTTCATCCTCTTATGAGAGGTTTTGACGATAGATTCCTTTATTCCACATTCAAGATATACAGGTGTACACCGTTCTGATATAAGAAAGCATAAAGAGCTTATTATTCTTGCCTCATCTACTCTTGCAGGTGCAGCTATTATTGCAAGCAGAGATTTTAGAAGGGTATTTATACTTGGCCACGCAGAATATGACAGAAACACTCTTGCTAACGAATATTTCAGAGATTTAAAGCGTGGTTTAAGGCCAGAAATACCTTATAATTATTTTCCTGCTGATGATACTTCAGCATTGCCACCTATTACTTGGAGAAGTAATGCAACACTTTTCTATACTAACTGGCTTAATAATGTATATCAGGAAACACCTTATAAGCTTGAAGATATTAAAAATATTCCAGTTGGAATTTATGAGTAAATAGTATATTTATAAAACTGCTTAACTGACTTTGAGTTGAGCAGTTTTTCTTTTGCTTGACTAATACGAACTAATGTTCTATAATTAAATTAAAGGGAGAAAATTATTGAAAGGGTGAAAGAATGGATAAAATTATTATATCTTTAGATGATTTAAGCGATAGACAGCGTGAAATTGCGGAGGTTATAGGAATAGAAAACTATATTAAGCTTTCAAAACGCTTTGGCGGTGAAGATTCTGTTTATATACAAAAATATTCTGAGATTATCAAGAGTGTGCGTAATAAGGAAATTCGTAAAAAAAATATAATGATGGACATAATATTTCAGAGCTTGCCAAAATTTATAATCTTTCAGAAAGATATATTCGCAAGTTGTGCCATAATAAAATTTGAGCGGAATACTTTCTTAGAAATAATTCCACTTTAATATTTCTACACAAATAGTGTATCATTAAATTGTAAGGTTTAGTGATACACTTTTTGCGTTTACTAAGGAGGAAATATGAAATTAAGTATTACAAGAGGTACAACAATGTCGTTTCTTCTTACTATTCAAAATGATGATGGAACGATATATTACCTTAAAGACGGAGAAAAACTTATTTTTGGGGTAAAATTTGATATAGAAAGTGATGATTATCTTATAAAAAAAGATAATTATAGCAGAAAACAGAGAAGAAAATGGCTACTTGATTTCTCTTAAGCCTGAGGATACTCAAAAACTGGAATTTAAGGATTATCGCTATGATATAGGCTTGCAAACTAATGATGGAGATTATTATATGCTTGTTTTATGCAGTCCCTTTGTTGTTAATAAGGCTGTTACAGCTAAGGAGTGATTTTTTTGATAGGTATAATAAAAAAGCAAGAAAAAAATCTTTGGTAATCTTGAAAAGTTGAATGAGAAAATTGTATATAAAAGTGACCATAGAATAGTAAACACAGATTTACTAAATAGAATTATAAAAACAAAAGTAAATATAACACAAATTGTGTATGAAAAATGAGGTTGAAAAATGAGTTATGTAAATAAAACGGTAAGCATAAACGGAACAGAAAAGGATTTTATCAAAGCATTTGCGAATGAATTAACATCAGCAGACAGAAGAATTACTTGCGAAACAGATATTGATGCAGAGTTTGCCAATGAAGATTCATCTCATATCATTACTATAATTTTTGATGTGAGTAACTGCTATAAGATAAAGCTTATAAGAGCCGTGGCGATTAATAGGGCGACTTATCAATATAATATACAGACGGTAGTCAATAATGTGGATAAATCAAGTGCAAATTTGTATTTTTTAGGTACTACAAAACCAGTAACAGATATAACGACGAGAACATTTAACTTTGTGTTAATTTCAAACGATAACACAGTAGTAATGTTGTTTGGTGATTATAATCAATCTCTGCCGAATGTTTATAAGTACAATTTAATGTCGTACCACGAGCCGCACTTTAATGTTATAGCTTATAATTTAAATAGTATAGCAAGCAAAGCGGTATATTCGTACAGATGAAAATCATCAGGGCGAAACTTATAAAATAACTAATCGCTTGCTTTATAGTCGAGATGAAGATGTAGAAATTATAGAAAGTAAACCGCTTGTGCAAACTAATATTGCAGTACACGATATGAAAAGCGTGTATGATTGCTCGAATGTTCTTGCTGGAAATATCCTTTCGTTTGAGGATAATAGGTATTTTAGTATAGATACTAACACTTTAATTAAGATTTAAGCTATATAAAAATGGACGGGCTAAATGCTCGTCCATTTTGCTTATAAATATTAAAATTGATTATTCTACACCAAAGAAATGTTCTGCATATCTTACAGTTTCCATAGCGTCCTTTGCGTAGTAGTCAGCACCAATCATATCTGCATATTCTTGTGTTAAAACAGCACCACCGACAACAACCTTGCACTGAGGGCGTTTCTCACGAAGTTGCTTTTATAGTTTTTTCCATACTTGGAACAGTAGTAGTCATCAATGCACTAAGTCCTACAAGGTCGATTTCTTCTTTGATTGCTGTTTCACAAACTAATTCAGGCGGAACATCTTTTCCGAGGTCGATTACTTCATAACCATAGTTCTCTAAAAGTACTTTTACTATATTTTTGCCTATATCGTGAATATCTCCCTTGACAGTTGCAAGAATAATTCTTCCCTTAGAAGCCTCGCCATTGCTTGCCATAGATGCTTTAACAACATCAAAGCTTGACTTTGATGCTTCCGCACTCATAAGTAACTGTGGCAAAAATACGGTCTTTTCCTCAAAGCCCTTTCCAACAATATCAAGTGCTGGAATAATTTGTGTATCAATCAAGTCGAGCGGTGAAACTGTTTTGAGCATTTCAGCAGTTATGGCAGCGGCTTGTTCCTTTAATCCCTTGATGATGGCTTTTTAAGTGGTTCATCATCGTTGCTTTCAAGTTTTGTGCCTGTTGCAGTTGTAGTAGTTACTGTCTGAGTAACAACAGTAGAGCAGAAATTGATATAATCAGTGCAGTTATCATCACGATTAGTAAGGGCATTAAAGCAATAATATACTTTCATCATTTCTTGAGAATATGGATTCATAATTGCACAGTTAAGACCATTCTGCAAAGCCATTGCAAAAAGAAGGTTGATGTTACAAACTCTCTATTAGGCAAACCAAAAGAAATATTTGAAACACCAAGACTTGTCTTTATTCCCATATTGCTTAATCTCTTGACCGTTTCAAGGGTTATATTAGCACTGTTTGTATCGCTTGAAATTGTCATTGCAAGAGGGTCAACAACAATGTCTTTTTATCTATACCGTATTCTTTGGCAGTTTTTATGATTTTTTCTGCAATCTTTATTCTGCCTTCAACAGTTTCAGGAATACCGTCTTCATCAATCGTAAGAGCAATAAGCGTGCCACCATATTTTTTGATAAGTGGGAAAACATCTTTCATATTCTTTTCTTTGCCGTTTACAGAATTGACAAGCGGTTTACCGTTATATAATCTCATGGACTGTTCCATAGCTTCAATATCGACTGTATCAATCTGAAGTGGCAAGTCGATAACGCTTTTGAAGCTCGAATACGGCATTTTTAATCATTTCAACTTCATCAATTTCGGGCAGACCAACATTAACATCAAGAATTTGTACGCCTTTTTCTTGTTGTGCGATTCCCTCATTGAGAATGTAGTCCATATTATTTTGACGAAGTGCTTCCTTAAATTTAGATTTACCCGTTGGATTTATTCTTTCACCGATAAGTATAGGAGATGGGCCAATTTCAACTGCGTGAGTATATGAAGAAACAAGGGTGGTATTTTTTGGAACAATAGGCTGTGGTTTTAAGGATTTAGTTTTTTCAATAGTTTTGCGGATAAATTCTGGAGTAGTTCCGCAACAGCCACCTAAGATTCTTGCACCGCTTTCTGCAATTTCAACCATAATATCCGAAAATTCATCAGCATCAACATCATAAACAGTTTTGCCGTTTTCGCTTCTCGGAAGTCCGGCATTAGGATTGACAATTACAGGAATACTTGCTTCTTTTGTGAGCATAGGAACAATTTTTTTCATCTGTTCAGGACCAAGTGAGCAGTTAAGGCCTAAAGCGTCAACGCCTAAGCCCTCCAAAATTGCTACCATACATTTAGGATTAGCACCAGTCATAAGCTTTGCGTTTTCATCATAAACGGTTGTAACGAAAATCGGTAAATCAGAATTTTCCTTAGCTGCCAATACAGCCGCCTTTGTTTCGTAGGAATCATTCATAGTTTCAATAAGAATTAAATCTACATTGAGCTTTGAACCGATTTTTACTGTTTCTGCGAAAATCTCAACAGCCTTTTCAAAATCGAGGTCACCAAGAGGTTTGAGCATTTTTCCGATAGGACCTATATCAAGAGCAATATAAGCATTTTCAAAGCCATCTCTTGCTTTATTAGCATTCTCGACAGCTTTTGTTATAATTTCCTCAAGATTATCAAATTTAAGGCGGTTAGCACCGAAAGTATTTGTCTTGATTATATTAGCACCAGCCTCAAAATATGAGCGGTGAATATCTGTGATTATTTCTGGGTGTAGAATATTCCATGTTTCTGGAAGTTCACCTGGTTGTAAGCCACGCTCTTGAAGAAGTGTTCCCATGCCTCCATCAAAGTATACAATTTGATTTTTTATAAGTTCTTTGATATTCATTTAAAGCACCCTTTACTTTCTATATTCGCAGTCTGTTTTTCACAGCTTACACAGCCTGTACGACATCTTGTGGGAAAGTCGCTTATTCCTACAATGGCAGTAACTGATTTAACAGGCGTCATCATAAGATTATCTGTTATATTAAGACCTATTTTTCGGCTTGTATCGAGAAACTCGAGAATCTGTGGCTGAAATTCAAGCGGAAAATCTCCATAGCCACAGCTAAACCTTGGACGAAGAAATTTACCGTTCTGTGAGCTTAAATCTGCAAGCATTTTGTTGAGCATATCGCAGAAATCTTCAATAGACGCTGAACCGATAGCATCTGTTACTATTCCTTTGAGAGCAGAAAGCTTGTTATGCTTCATAATCAATCTTTCAGCCATAGAACCTGTTGTAGTGGCAAAGATATATGCACTCTTACAACCACGAAGATTTATAGTCAGAGAATGGCTTTTAACCTGCATAAATCCGAAATCTATAATTTCGTTTTGCTCATCAACAGAAATATCAACCTTTGTGTAGCAGGCCCTATAATTTACATATTTATTAAATTCGTTTACACACTCATCTATGAGAGCAGTGACTTCATCACTTGGATAAACTCTGCCATAGCCGAGGTAACGATAGACTTCTTTTTTTGTAATATTGACTTCCTGAGAATTTAGAGAATAAGAATATATCATTTTGAAATTCACCATAAATTCATATAGATTTTAGAATATTATATCATTATGAGAATAGCCCGTCAACCAAGTTATTTGACACTGTTTTTATTATAATATATAATGAAAATAGTAGATTACATTTTAGCTGATGCACTTATTTTAGACAGATAAAAGTTTCGGTGGCGAGCCGCCACTGTCAAGACGCGGAATCGCTCGACAAGTCTCGCTCGTAGTGTATTAAATAAAATAATTGCCGCGGTCGAGGAAATTTCCAATGAACTGTCGTTTAGCTAATGAACTTACCTTAGACAGATAAAAGTTTCGCTCGAGCCTTTTTAAAGGCTCGCAGGGTTGAGGGACGGAGTCCCTCATGGGTTTTAAGGGCAACGCCCTTAACATTTTCTTTGCTCTTGAGCGGCGGACTTTGTCCGTCGCTTAATTTCTTATGTCAGCAACATTAGTTATAATAGCGAACCAAGTTAGATTTTAAGTGCGAAATTTATTCGCACACAAGGAAGATAATATGAGTATTACTGATGAAAAAATATTATATAGAGAAATAGATAATAATACAGAGCTTTTGCGAATTTTTTCAATCTGCGGAGATATAATACTGCCTGAAAATATAGATAATAAAAAGCTTATTGGAATAGGAGCATATGCCTTTGCAGGAGAAGATTCGTGGAATCGTGTTTGTAAGAAATATAATGATGTTATAGCTTGCGGAGAATCATCTTACCCTGCGATTTGTACCAATGAACTTACAAGTATAGCATTGCCAAGTTCTATTGAATATATCAGTGATTATGCTTTTTTATAATTGCAGAAATTTAAGAGAAATATCTCTTTTCGGAGGAGTTCAGAACATAGGCGGCGGAACATTTATGAATTGTGGAAAGCTTTTTCTGAAATTACGCTTAGGACAAATCGTAATGAACATACTTGCCTTTAATAAATTGCTTTCTGAACTAACTAAAAAGCAATATCTGACTATTATTTTTACGGATACTAATGAAAAAGCTGTTATGCTTATGCCTGAATATTTTGAGGAATCCATAGAAAATGGGCCGGCGAGAATTTTTGAACACTTTACAAGAGGCAGTGGTTTTCGTTATAGGCAATGTGTAAGCAATGGATTGATGAATTTTGCGGAATATGATTCGTGCTTTAAATTTGCTATGATTGATGAAAATGAGGAAATATGTTCAGAAATTGCAATTCTGAGGTTGATGTATCCAACAGAACTTTCTACTGAGGCTAAATCGACTTATATAGCTTACCTTTCGGAGAATATTTCTATTGTGCTAAATCGTAAAATCAAGAATGGAAATTATGATGCTGTGGTATTTTTGTGCGAAACAATTAAACCTGATGAAGATATTCTTGAAAATACTATTCTTACAGCAAGAAATAAACAGAAAACAGAAATTCTTGGATATTTGATGAATATCAAAAATGAGCATTTCGGAAAAAAGCAGACGCAGACGCTTTGAATTATAGGGGCAGCATTATGAGTGATGAATATACAAAAGCGATAGAAACTTCCAAAACCAAGCTATATATAGCTATGAGATTTTTAGGGCTTGCACTCGGAAGTCTTACTCTTGAGGAAAATGATAAGCTTTCAAGCTGTGCAACAGATGGCTTTAAATTCTATTACAATAAGGATTATATAGAAATTTCTAAGGGTATAGCCTTAAATAGGGCATATCTTCATTCCGTTTTGCATTGCCTTTATCGTCATATTATAATGAGAAGTTCAAGGGATAAATTCCTTTGGGATATTTCTTGCGATATTGCCACAGAACATATTATAGATTCTATTATGAATAAGTATGTTCAAAGACATCAATCACACGAAAAGAGCAACAGTTTATGCCTTGCTTCGTGCGAAAAAATCATCTTTTACAGCTCAATCTGTTTATACGGTTTTAAGTAGCCAACAATTTGATGAGCAAACCTTGATGTCTATTTCGCAGGAGTTTTATATTGATGACCATTCCTTGTGGTGTGATGAAAACGCACCTAAACAAAAAATCGAAAGCCTTATGCAAAAATGGGGAAAAAATAGGCGAACATACCGATTCAGAGGCACAAACCTTCTCAAGAGAAAGTGCGGAATCAGCCGAGGAACTTATTGATGTACTTAATCTTGCAAACAGAAATGATAAAAGCTATTCGGAACTTTTGAAAAAAATTTTCTATCAGGCAAGAGATTTTAAAACCTGATGAGGATAGCATAAATACTTCCTTTTATATGTACGGATTTTCGCTTTTATGGCAATCTTGCTTTGATTGAACCGCAAGAAACAAAAAGAGGAAAAGAAAATCCGAACCTTTGCAATAGTTATAGATACTTCAATGTCCTGTTCAGAGGAGGTAATCAGAGGCTTTTTGACCGAAACCTATGAGATATTGGTTTCAGATGAGCTTGCACCAAACGCAAATGTTCGTATAATTCAATGCGATGATGAGGTTCGTTCGGATATGGTTTTACGCTCAACGGCTGATATAAAGAGATTATCTGAAACTTTTACAGTAAAGGGCAGAGGTGGAACAGATTTTCGCCCAGCTTTTCAGTATATAAATGATTTAATTGACAAAGGAGAGTTAAAGGGTTTAAGAGGAGTTTTTCTTTTTACGGACGGAGATGGAATTTTTCCGAAAAAGCGTCCTAAATATGATACAGCCTTTGTTTTCCCGAATGAAGAATATTCCGAAGAAAAGATACCGTCTTGGGGCATACGCTGTATTATAGAGTGATATAGTTAAAGTTTATATTTCTTAAAGTTATTGTGAATTGATAGCTATTTAATTATTACATTTGCATGAAGAGAATATCTCTGCAAATACTTATTTATTGCGGTTTGCGGCTATAAAAAAAGCTTGCAAGTTTAGGTGATGTATGATATAATATTAAAGCGTTTGAATCTGTCGGCCTAAGACAGGTTTCAAAGCTCGTCAAAAAAGACGAACTATGAAACGGACAGTCCTCTGCATTATTTATAAAAAATTATGCAAGAATGTCTTAAATAACAGGAGGATATTAAAATGGATGCACTTAAGACAATCGCAGCTTCTTCATTGAAGGCAGAAACACCAAAGTTTAACATCGGTGACACAATTAAGGTCGGTGTTAATATTCGTGAGGGTGAAAAGGAAAGAGTTCAGATGTTCGAAGGAACAGTTATTGCTAAGAAGGGTAGCGGCGTTGCTGAGACCTTCACAGTAAGAAGAGTTTCTTACGGCGTTGGCGTAGAAAGAGTTTTCCCAATTCATTCCCCAAATGTAGTAAGCGTTGAAATCATCAGACACGGTCGTGTACGCAGAAGCAAGCTCTACTACCTCAGAGATAGAGTTGGTAAGGCTTCTAAGGTTAAGGAACAAATCAGATAATGTAACTTGGGGACGCTATGTCCCCTTTTTGCTATTTCCATAATTTTTATGGGTGATTTATTTCTTGCAGAATTTCTGTAAGTAAAGGGAGGTCTTTTTTTGTCGGAAGAAATTAAAAAGACGGAGAGCTTATCTCCCGAAGAAAATCAAGAAACAGAAAATGTTTCTGTAGAAGAACAGAAAACCGAATTTAAAGCTGAGAAAAAATCTGAAACAGATATTACTAAGGAGGCAAAGACAACCTCCTATGGAGCAGTGACATCAGTCTTTGAATGGGTACAGCCACTTCTTGTTGCACTTGTATGTGTAACCTTGCTTCTTACCTTTGTATTCAGACAGGTTACAGTTTCAGGTAGCTCTATGTATGATACTCTCGAAAACGGTGATAGACTTATTGTCACAAATATGTTCTATGAACCGCAGGTCGGCGATATAGTTGTTATCAGCCATGGTCAAAGCTATGACCACGCATTGATAAAGAGAGTTATTGCCTTAGAGGGACAAAAGCTTTCTATAAACTTTGAAACAGGCGATGTAGTTGTTGATGGTGTATTGCTTGATGAGAAGTATATAACTGGTAAGACTATCGAAGACCCAAGAAGTCCTTTAGAGGTTCCGTCTGTTATACCTGAGGGCTATGTATATGTAATGGGTGATAACAGAGAGCATTCAAGCGACAGCCGTAATACAAATATTGGGCTTATAAAGAAAAGTGATATTGTAGGTAAGGCACAGTTCAGAATTTTCCCGTTTAATTCATTCGGTTCTATTTATTGATGGTGAAATATGGAAGAAGTAATTTCGATACAGTGGTTTCCTGGTCATATGACGAGAACAAAGCGTCAGCTTGCGGCAAGTTTAAAGCTTGTTGATTGCGTTGCAGAGATTATAGACGCTCGTGTTCCGTTTAGTAGCAGAAATCCTGATTTAAGAAAGCTTATAAATAACAAACCTCGTATCGTACTTATGAATAAGTGCGATATTGCAGACAAGACTCAAAATCAAAAGTGGATTGCTGTATATAAAAACGCAGGGATTACCGCTTTGCCCGTAGACTGCAAAACTGGTAAGGGCTTAAATGCTTTTATGCCAGCTGTACGAACAGTTCTTGCTGATAAAATCAAGGCTTGGGAAGCTAAGGGCATGAAGGGCAAAACCATTAAAGTTATGGTCGTTGGAATACCTAATGTTGGTAAATCAAGCTTTATTAATAAAATGGTTAAACAAAGTAAGGCTAAGGTTGAGGACAGACCTGGTGTTACAAGAGGTAATCAGTGGTTTACTATTGGCAAGGGCTTTGAATTGCTTGATACTCCAGGCGTTTTGTGGCCTAAGTTTGAGGATAAAATCGTTGGCGAAAAGCTTGCCTTTACAGGTGCGGTTCGTGACCAGGTTCTAGATACTGAAGGGCTTGCTGCAAGATTGCTTTTGCTCTTGCGTAATAGCTATCCAGATGCAATAAAAACTCGTTATAAGCTTGATGTTGATATTTCAGAGCTTCAAGGCTATGAAATGCTTGAACTTATCGGCAGAAAGCGTGGTATGCTTATTTCGGGTGGAGAAATTGATACTCTCAGAGCCGCAGAAACCGTTCTTGATGAATTTAGAGGCGGTATTCTCGGAAAAATTACACTTGACAGGACTGAGGATTATGGAGCTTTTAGAATATGAGAATGAGCTTTATGCTAAGGGCTACACCACCATTTGCGGAGTAGACGAGGCAGGCAGAGGTCCACTTGCTGGCCCTGTGTGTGCAGGAGCAGTTATTCTTAAAAAAGGTCAAGTTATAGAGGGAGTTAATGACTCAAAAAACTTAGCGAAAAAAAGCGTGAAAAACTTTTTGATGTTATAAAAGAAGAAGCCGTAGCCTATGGAATAGGCTGGGCGAGTGTAGAAGAAATTGAAGAAATCAATATATTGAATGCCGCCATGCTTGCTATGAAACGAGCAGTTGAACAGCTTGCGATAAAGCCTGATTACGCTTTGATTGATGGCAACAAAACCCCTGAACTGGAAATCCCCTCAATGGCTATTGTTAAGGGGGATTCGCTTTCAGAATCTATTGCGGCGGCATCAATCCTTGCGAAAGTTAGCCGAGACAGACTTTTGCTTGAGCTTGCAAAGGATTATCCTGAATATCACTTTGAAAAGCATAAGGGCTATGGCACTAAGCTACACCGAGAAATGATTTTGAAATATGGACCTTGTGAGATACATCGTCCGTCATTTTTAAAGAAAATTCTTGCGGAGAAAGATGATGTCTGATAGACTTTCTCGTGGAAAACTCGGTGAGGATATTACCGCAGATTATCTTTGCAAGAATGACTTTGAAGTCGTTGCAAGAAATTATCATAGCCGTTATGGTGAGATTGATATTATTGCAAAAAAATAGCGAGTTTATAGCATTTGTTGAAGTTAAAGCAAGGAATGAAAAAGCACTTGAAAGACCAGCTGCCGCAGTTACTTCTGCAAAACGCAGAAAGATTATACAGACGGCACTAATATTTCTTTCAGAGTTTGAATATGATTTACAGCCGAGGTTTGATGTCTGTGAAATAACTATTGACAATCGAACTAATATGCTTATAGAATTAAATTATATTGAAAATGCTTTTTGATACGGAGGGGTTTTTATGAAGCTTTTCGACCTTCATTGCGATACCTTATATCGTGCGTTCTTTGAGAATGGCGGTCTTTTCAATAATGATTTCCACATTTCTTTTGATAAGACAGATGATATAGAGCCATATATTCAGTGTATGGCGGTTTGGGTTCCTGACGAATTCAGAAACAAGAATGCGATACAGCTTTTTTGAAAACTGTCGCAAAAAAATTGAATGATGAGCTTAAAGATACTAATATAAAAATCATTTATTCGCAAGATGACATTATAGAGATTGAGTCTAAAAAGGGTAAGGGAGTTGTGCTGACCGTTGAGGGCGGTGCGGTTCTCGGTGGAAAACTTGAAAATGTAGACTATCTTGCCAAATGTGGCGTTAAAATTATGACGCTTACTTGGAATGGAAATTGTGAGCTTGGCGATGGTATCGGAGTTGAGGGTGCAAAGGGATTGACCAATTTCGGCAAATCTGTTGTTGCTAAGATGGAGCAGAATAGCATAGTTGTTGATGTATCACATTCAAGCGTGCCGATGTTCTATGATGTTGCAGAGCTTTCAACAAGGCCATTTTGTGCGACACACTCAAATTCAAAGCAAATTTGTCCGCATAGAAGAAATCTTACAGATGAGCAATTCTCTATTATAAGAGATAAGGGCGGAATTGTTGGTCTTAATCTCAGCAGAGGATTTCTGCGTGAGGACGAGGACAAAGCTTGTATGCTTGATGTTCTCAGACACGCAGAACATTTTCTTTCACTTGGCGGAGAAAAAACTCTTGCCATAGGCACTGATTTTGATGGAACAGATATTCCGATTGATATGACTGGAATTGAATCTATGAATAAGCTTTATGAGCTTTTCTTGAAGCATAACTACAATGAAAAAGCTTTTAGAAGATATTTTCTTTAATAATGCAAGAAACTTTTTTATTAAGGTTCTAAGGGAAGGCTAACAAACAAAATTGAAAGAGGGACTTTTTATGAAGTATAACAGTACCAGAAACAAAAATACGGTTGTTACAGCGGCTCAGGCAATTTCTCAGGGTATTTCTGAGGAGGGTGGTCTTTTCGTACCACAGGAGCTTCCTAAGTATTCTGCTGATGAGCTTCTTGCTCTTTCTAAGCTCGATTATAAGGGCAGAGCAAAGAAAATTCTTGCAGATTTCCTTTCAGACTTTACAGCAGAAGAAATCAGCGAAAGTGTAGACGCTGCTTATGCCGCAGAAAAATTCGGCGGCGATAATCCTGCTCCTATTTCTTATCTCCATAATGGCGATGAGAATATGTATATCCTTGAGCTTTGGCATGGTCCTACATCTGCTTTCAAGGATATGGCACTTCAGATTCTTCCACATCTTTTGACAAAGTCTATGCACAAGGTTCATGACGGTAAAGAAGCTGTTATTCTTGTTGCTACTTCTGGTGATACAGGTAAGGCTGCTCTTGAGGGCTTTAAAGATGTTGACGGAACAAAGATTATGGTATTCTATCCTGTTGATGGCGTAAGCCCAATGCAAAAAGCGTCAGATGACAACTCAAAAAGGGCAGCAATGTCAATGTTTTTTTGCTATTAAGGGTAACTTTGATGATGCTCAGACAGGCGTTAAGAAGATTTTCACTAATGATGCAATAAAGGCACAGCTTGCTGATAATAACAAGCTCTTCTCAAGTGCAAACTCAATCAACTGGGGCAGACTTCTTCCACAAATTGTATACTATTTCTCAGCTTACTGTGATTTGATTAATGCAGGCAAAATTGCAAATGGTGACAAGGTTAATATCACAGTTCCAACAGGTAACTTTGGTAACATTCTTGCTGCCTTCTATGCAATGAATATGGGACTTCCTGTAAATAAGTTCATCTGTGCTTCAAATGCAAATAATGTTCTAACAGATTTCCTTGCAACAGGCACATACGACAGAAACAGAAACTTCTATGCAACAATGTCACCATCTATGGATATTCTTATCTCGAGTAACCTCGAAAGACTTCTTTATCATCTCACAGGCAATGATGACGCTAAGGTTGCCGAATATATGAAATCACTTTCAGAAACAGGCAAGTATACTGTTGATGATAGCGTAAAGGCAAAAGCTTGACGAATTGTTCTTCGGCGGTTCTTGTGATGATAAGGGTACTCAGGCTACTATTAAGAAAACATATGATGAGGAACACTATCTTTGTGATACACATACAGCTGTTGCAGTTAATGTATATGAGCAGTATGTTGAAAAAGACAGGCGATAAGGCAACACCAGCTATTATCGCATCAACAGCAAGCCCATATAAGTTTGCTAAGAATGTTCTTGGCTCAATCGCACCAGAGGCCGTAAGCGATGATGAATTTGCAACAGTTAAGGAGCTTTCTAAGCTTACAGGAACAGAAGTTCCGAAGCCACTTGCAGAGCTTGAAAATGCAGAGGTTCGCTTCACAACAACTTGTGCAGCAGATGAGATGAAAGATGTAGTTCTCAAGGCTCTTGGTATATAAGAGAGTAACAATACACAGTTGAAGTAACTACCTTATCTAAACAAAAATAAGTAAGTGCGAACTATGTTTGCCCATTTAGAAGATTTATAGATGCTGTGGATTACAAATCTTATGTTGTTTGGTATATCATTAAAAGGAGAGGTGAAAAAGTGGCAGTTTTTACAATAGCTGATTTGCATTTATCGCTTGGGACGAATAAGCCAATGGATGTTTTTAAGGGTTGGCATAATTATACTGAGCGAATCAAAGAAAACTGGACAAGAGCGGTTTCTGATGAAGATACAGTTGTTGTTTCGGGCGATATTTCTTGGGCGATGAGGCTAAAGGATACTGACGCTGACTTTTCCTTTATAAATAACTTACCTGGCAAGAAGATTTTTATAAAAAGGCAACCATGATTATTGGTGGGATACCAAAAGCAAAATGGACCGTTATTTAGCCGAAAAGGGTTGGAGTACAATTTCTATTCTGCATAATAATTGCTTTACTGCTGACGGAATTGCGATATGTGGTTCAAGAGGCTGGTTCTATGATGCCGAAAGCGATGAGGATAAAAGAATCCTTATGCGTGAGGTTGGCAGGCTTAATACATCTGTCGAGCTTGCAAAGGCTACTGATTTAGAACCGATAGTATTTTGCACTATCCGCCAATTTATGGAAACGCTGAATGTGAAGAAATCCTGAATGTTCTTATTGATAGCGGAATAAAACGCTGTTTCTATGGGCATATTCATGGTTTCGGGTGCAAGATACGCATTCGAGGGAGAAAAAAGTATGGAATACAATTCAAGCTTATTTCTGCCGATTATCTCAAATTTGACCCGATAAGAGTTATATAAATAAGTCTTTTTCGGAACTATAAAAAATAAATTTCAAAAAAAGTATGGAATTGCTTGAAATCTTATGATATAATATACTATATTTTGCAGCTTTTCAGGAGGAATATTAAATGTCATTAAAATCATCAAACAAGGTTGAAACTAACCGTTATGAACTTACCGTTGAAGTTGACGGCGTAACTTTCGAGAACGCTGTTAACAAGGTTTACAAGAAGGAAGTTAAGAGAATTAACATACCTGGATTCAGAAAGGGCAAAGCTCCAAGAGCTATCATCGAGAAGATGTATGGTTCAGAGGTATGCTATGAGGACGCTATGAAGGACCTTTATCCTGAAGCACTCGAGAATGCTGCTAAGGAAGCTGGTCTTACTCTCGTAAGAGATAAGATTGACCTTGATGTTGAAAATGCAGGCAAGGACGGTTTTGTATTTAAGGCTACTGTTACAGTAGATCCAGAGGTTTCTATTGAGAACTATAAGGGCATTGAGTATAAGCCAATGTCACTTGAGATTACAGAAGAAGATATTGATAACGATATTAAGAGAGTTCAGGAGAGAAACTCAAGACTCGTTACTGTTGAAGGCAGAGCAGCTGAAAACGGCGATGTAGCTGTTATCGACTTTGAAGGCTTCCTCGATGGTGAAGCTTTCGATGGCGGTAAGGCAGAAAACTACAGCCTTACACTCGGCGAAGGTCAGTTTATCCCTGGCTTTGAGGAGCAAATTGTTGGTCATAATGCAGGCGAGAATTCACAATCAATGTAACTTTCCCTGAGGATTATCAGGCAGAAGAGCTCGCTGGCAAGGCTACCAGAATTCAAGATTAACCTCCACGAAATCAAGAAGCGTGAGCTTCCTGAGGTTGACGATGAATTTATTAAAGATGTAAGTGAATTTGAGACCGTTGCTGATTATAGAGCTGATGTCAAGGAAAAGCTTGCTAAGGCTCGTGAAGAAGAAGCTAAGAACGATAAGAACAATCAAGTTGCTAAGAGCCTTGCTGAAAAGCTCGTTGCTGAGATTCCAGACGCTATGTATGAGAATGCTATCGACAACTTCATTGGCGAGTTTGAGATGAACCTTCGTGCACAGGGTCTTGACATCAACACATATATGCAGTATGTAGGTCTTGATGAGCAGGCACTCCGTGAGCAGTATAAGGAGAGAGCAGAGGCTCAGGTTAAAGTAAGACTTGCTCTCAGAGCTGTTGCTGAGGCAGAGGGCATTGACGCTTCTGAAGAAGAAATCGAAGAAGAGTACAATAAGCTTGCTGAGGCATATAAGGTAGATGTTGCTCGTGTAAAGGCTGCATTTACTGCCGAAGATATTGCGAAAGATGTTAAGAACGAGAAGGCTATGAAGCTCGTTCAGGAGAGTGCTGTTGAGGCAGCTGGCGAAGAAGCATAATTTCAAAATAAATTGATTATTTTAGCTTAGAAATGTCTATGCTTTGATTACCGTTATTTGAAGGAGGTTTTTATATGGCAACAATACCTTATGTTATTGAACAGACAAGCAGAGGAGAGCGTTCCTACGATATTTATTCAAGACTTTTAAACGACAGAATTATTATGCTCACAGAGGAAGTTAATAATGTAACTGCAAGCCTTGTTGTCGCTCAGCTTCTTTTCCTTGAAGGACAGGACGCATCTAAGGATATTTGTCTTTATATCAATAGTCCGGGGGGTTCTGTGACAGCGGGAATGGCAATTTACGACACCATGAATTACATCAAGTGTGATGTTTCTACTATTTGTATGGGTATGGCTGCAAGTATGGGTGCTTTCTTGCTCGCAGCAACAAAGGGCAAAAGACTTGCTCTTCCTAATGCTGATATTATGATTCACCAGCCAAGTGGTGGTGCTCAGGGTCAAGCAACAGACATTATGATTCATGCTGACCATATTATCCAAACAAAGAAAAAGCTTAACACTATCCTTTCCGAAAGAACAGGTCAACCATATGATGTTATCGCAAAGGATACAGAAAGAGATAACTTTATGACAGCTGATGAGGCTCTCAAATACGGTCTTATTGATAAGGTTATTTCTCATAGATAAATAAAGGAGTTCACGAATGTCTACAAAAAGCAGTGACAGAACCGTTCTTTGCTCATTCTGCGGAAAATCGCAGGAGCTTGTCGGCAGAATGATTCAGGGCAGAGGTGCATATATCTGTGATGAATGTGTAGAGCTTTGCTCATCTATTCTGCACGCAGAGGACGATGACGAAAATGAGGATTTCTTCGCAGGTGGCTCATTCAATCTTTTGAAGCCACAAGAGATTAAGGCTAAGCTTGATGAATATGTTATCGGTCAGGATAAGGCTAAGATTGCTTTATCAGTTGCGGTTTATAATCATTATAAGAGAATAAATTTACACGATACTGACGATGATGTTACAATCAATAAGAGTAATGTTCTTATGCTCGGCCCTTCTGGTGTAGGTAAAACCTATCTCGCACAAACTCTTGCGAAGATACTTGATGTTCCGTTTGCAATAGCTGATGCTACTACTCTTACAGAAGCAGGCTATGTCGGTGAAGATGTTGAAAATATTCTTCTCAGACTTATTCAGGCGGCTGATTTCGATATTGAGCGTGCTGAATGCGGAATCATCTATGTTGACGAAATAGACAAGATTTCAAGAAAGTCAGAAAATCCCTCCATTACTCGTGATGTCAGCGGTGAAGGCGTTCAGCAGGCACTTCTGAAGATCCTTGAGGGAACTGTTTCTAATGTACCTCCGCAAGGAGGCAGAAAAACACCCACAGCAAGAGTTTATTCAGATTAACACAAGAATATTCTCTTTTTATCTGCGGTGGTGCTTTTGAAGGTCTTGAAAAGACTGTTGAAAGACGAATGGATTCTACAAGCCTTGGCTTTATGGCTGATGTTAAGACAAAGCAGGAGCTTGACCAGACTAAATGGATGAGTGAGGTTATTCCTCAGGATTTAGTTAAGTTTGGACTTATTCCTGAACTTGTTGGCAGACTTCCTGTTATTACAGCTCTTGATGGTCTTGATGAGGAGGCTCTTGTAAAGATTCTTCGTGAGCCTAAGGATTCAATTATAAAGCAGTATTCAAAGCTGTTTGCACTTGATGGAGTAGAGCTTGATTTTGATGAGGGTGCTTTAAGTGCTATTGCTCAGAAGGCACTCGAAAGGAAAACAGGTGCAAGAGGTTTGCGTTCTATAATGGAGAGTATTCTTACTCCGCTTATGTATGCGATTCCATCAGACCCATCAGTAACTAAGGTTATTATTACTAAAGAGGCTGTTGAAGATAGTGCTTTAGCTGATGTGGAGCATGATGAATCTAAGCTTACTGCATTACCTGCGGAAACTAAAAAGTCTAAGGCAAAAAAAGACCTAAAAAAAATGATACAGCATCTTAATTTGATGTGATAAAACGGGTAGCGTTTCATAGTTTGAAATGCTGCCCGTTGTGTTTTTGTGGCGAATTGCCACTTTTAAATTGCCATAGCTGAAGTAGCTACTGAGCGAACATAGTTCGCCCTCGCATTTTTTCTGTAAGGAAGTAAAAAGCTTCACTCAAACTTTTTATTAGATTAATACTGATTTATGTATTGTTATTGTTATATTGACAATAGACATAAAAATAAAGTATGATTATAATATAAAATTGTCGTAAATTTACAATTAAAGGGGTGTGTATTATGAAATATGTGAGATTAATGAAGTATATTGGAGCTACAACGCTTGTTTTACTTGCCGCTACGGCTATTGCTAAACCAACAGATGTAAGCGCATATGAACTTGATTATCCAACACAGGAAGAAATTAGACAAAAATATTCTGAAATGGAGTTTTCTGTTTTAAAAAATGTTGAGTATACAAAAGATTACTCAACAAAAAACCATATGATATGGGTGATATTTCGCTTGATGATAGAATTCAAGCACTTAATTCAGTTAATTTTTGCAGATACCTTGCAGGTTTGCCAGCAGATGTTACGCTAAATGACTTTTATAACGTAACTACTCAAGCGGCGTCTTTGGTTAATGCCTCAAATGATGTTTTAACGCATTATCCATCACAACCATCTGAAATGTCTGATGAGCTTTATAAGCTTGGAAGTAATGGTGCAAAAAGTTCTAATATTGCAAGTGGTTTTCTAATATTACTTCATCTGTTATAGATGGATATGTTGCAGATACAGATGCAAGCAATATCAATAGAGTTGGTCATAGACGCTGGGTACTTAACCCCGCAATGAAACAAACTGGCTTTGGCTTTGTTAAAAACTATACTGCAATGTATGCCTTCGACAGAACAAGAAGTGAAAGCTTTACTGGTGATTATGTAACATGGCCACCTAAAAATATGCCAAATGAAATCTATACACAATCAAGCTATGGATATGCTTTCTCTGTAAGTCTAAATTCAAGCTATGAGTACCCAAGCCTTGAAAATATTACAGTAGATTTAAGCTCAAAGCTGATTAATAAATCGTGGCATCTTGATAAGACATCTACTGATATGAAAACAGATTATCTTACTGTAAATAATGATGGTTACGGTATGAATAGATGTATTATTTTTAATGTTGGTCAATTTCCTGAAAATGATACTGTAAGTGTTAAGATTAATGGTCTAAACAAGGATGGTATTTCAACATCAATCTCATATGATGTTAATTTCTTCGACCTCTTTGATAAAGACAGCCAGTATAATGAGCTTGGTTTTAAAGAGGATAACTATACTGTATATGTTGGAGATACTATTTCAGTAGTGCCTTATAATAATCCACTTAAAACCTTGAATTTCTCTTGGTCACTGGGTGGCAGTTATAATTCCTTTGATTATTACCTTTCATCAGGAAGACTTTTTATAACAGCTAAAAATTTAGGTACTATGAGGGTATACGCAACATACAATGGAGTTACATATACTACTGATATTACAGCAGTCTGCAAACATGATTATAAGCTTACATCTGATGTAGCAGCAAGCTGTACTAAAGAGGGAAGCAAATCGTATACTTGCTCTATCTGTGGCGAAACTAAGAACGAGATTGTTCCTAAAATAGCACATAGCTATTCTAAGGATTGGACAATAGATGTTGAACCAACTACTACATCAGAAGGAAGTAAATCACATCATTGTACAGTATGCGGAGATAAAACCGATATAACTGTTATACCAAAGATTTCTCAACCCCTTGTAAATACTTCAACAATTAGTGCAACAAATATTACACTTGGCAGTTCTATTAAGCTCACAGCCAGTGCAACAGGTGGAACAGCACCTTACAAATTTAAGTATTATTGCAAGCCTGAGGGAGATTCTAAATGGACAGCCTTAACAGGAACTACAACTAATGCAACACTTACTAAAAAGCCTGCAAGAGCAATCGCTTATCAGTTTGCAGTTAAGATTGCAGATGCAAAAGGAAAAACATCTACTAAGTATTTTAAAGTAAGGGTTAATCCAGCACTTTCTAATGTGTCAACAATCAGTGCAACAAATATTAAGCTTGGCAGCTCTGTTAAGCTTATAGCAAAGGCAACAGGTGGAACAGCACCATATAAGTATAAGTATTATTGCAGACCTCAAGGCGATTCTAAGTGGACAGCCTTAACAGGAACTACAACTAATGCGACATTTACTAAAAAAGCCTGTAAGAGCTATTAAGTATGAATTTGCAGTTAAGATTGCAGATGCAAATAGAAAGACTGCTACTAAGTATTTCAAAATTACAGTTACAAAATAATATTATGAGTATTCAGACAGCAATTTAACAGTTGCTGTCTGTTTATTTGTGTTCTTAGTATGCTTGATTTTTTATAATAATAGTAGTATTATACATCATATAAGGAAAATAATGCGTATAGCTGTAAATTCAGAGAGGTAGAAATTTTGATTAATGAAAAAAATAGAGGGTGGATTTTTAAAGAAAATAAAATCCTTTACTCCAATCAGACTTGTTGTTTTGAGCTTTGTACTTTTAATGCTTTTAGGTGGCTTGCTTTTAAAGCTGCCGTTTTCATCTGCTGATGGTGTATCAAAACCGTTTATAGATTGTTTATTTACAGCAACATCGGCTACCTGTGTAACAGGATTGAGTATATGTGATACCTTTACTGGTTGGTCGTACTTTGGACAAGCAGTAATATTAGTGCTGATTCAATGTGGCGGACTTGGATTGCTTACATTTGCTTCTGCATTTACGCTTATTGCAAGAAAAAAAGCTTGGTTTGCGTGATTTGCAGATTGTTAAGGAGTATACAAGTGGAAGTATTACAGATATTCCTAAGTTGATTAAAATTATAATGCTTATGACATTTTCTTGCGAAATTGTTGGAGCAATATTGTTAAGCTTTGCATTTATACCGAAATTTGGTTTGCTTGGAATATGGATTTCTATTTTTACAGCTATTTCATCGTTTTGCAATGCAGGTTTTGACCTTTTTGGCTTTATTGAGCCAGGCAAAGGAATGATTCTTTTTGCGAATGATATTTATGTTTCGGTTATTGTTATGCTTTTGATAGTAGTGGGTGGAATAGGGTTTTTGGTTGTATTTGACCTTCAGAAACAGATTAAGGAGAAAATTACTCGCAAGAGAAAGCGTATAGAAGTTTCCTATCATTCTAAAATAGTGCTTATAACAACAGGAATTTTAATAGTATTTGGTGCGATTGCATTTTTTCGTAAGCGAGAGTGTAGCAATACACTTTCTGGCAGAGGCATTGCCGAACAGATAAATGTTTCATTCTTTCAGTCTGTAACTTCAAGAACAGCAGGTTTTGCAGCTGTTGATTTAAGTCAGGTTCACGATGTGACGAAGTTTATTACTGTAATATTGATGTTTATAGGTGCATCACCTGTTTCAACAGGTGGCGGTGTTAAGACTACAACTATTGTTGTTATTTTTGCAACGGTTATAAGCGTACTTAAAGGTAAGGACGGAACTGTTTTTGGCAAGCATAAAATAAATCAGAAGGTTGTAAATAGTGCTATTGCAATTTCAGTTATATCATTAACATATATTCTTGTTATTACAGGCTTTATTGCCGCAATAGAAAGCGAACAGAATATATCTATGTTTAATATATTACTTGAAACAACCTCGGCATATTCTACAACAGGGCTTTCAGCATCGGTCACAGCAAATCTTTCGATTGTCTCAAAGCTTATTTTGGTACTTACTATGCTCATAGGTCGAGTAGGACCGCTTGCATTGTTCCTTTCAGTTTCAGGCAGAAAAGCTAATCCTAATGGAAAAATTCTTCCAGAGGGAAAGGTTATTGTAGGTTAAAGCTTTTTTTATAATCTATGAATATTTCCCTTATCCTGTGGGAAAATAGATGTAATATTGAAAAAAAAGCGGTGGGATTCTATGAAGAAAAAAGCTGTTTTCGCTTTGGGGAACTTTGGCAGGATTTCTAAACGGAATGTTGGGGGCTGGAGGGGGAATGGTAGTTGTACCGATTCTGAAAACCAGGCTTTCTGAAAAACAGGCTCACGCAACAAGTGTTGCAGTAATTTTACCAATATGTGCAGTGAGTGCTTTATTCTATCTCCAGCAGGGAGCGGTTTCTGTTTATGATGCTTTGCCATATCTGCTATGGGGCTTGCTTGGCTCTGCCATAGGCGTTGTGCTTATGAAAAAGCTTAGTGGAAATATGCTTAGAAAAATCTTTGCACTTATGATGCTTTGGGCAGGAATAAGGCTGATTATACGATGAACTTTCTTATAGTAGCGATTTCTGGAATAATCTCAGGAATTTTTGCCTCACTCGGAATGGGCGGAGGCGGAGTTTTAATAATCTGTCTGACCTTATTTCTTGAAATTCCACAGCAACAAGCACAAGGAATAAACCTAATATTCTTCATACTTCCTGCAATTTTTTCAGTTGTTATATATACTAAAAGAAAGTTGATAAATTGGAAGCTTGCAGTTCCTTTGCTTTTATGGGAATTTGCGGAGCAATAATAGGCTCTATAATTTCTGATTTCATAGATGGCTATTGGCTTTCTAAACTTTTTGGGGTACTGCTTTTATTTATAGGTGCAAAGGAACTTTTCAAAAAGCCTGCGAAAAATAGCGTTTTAATCAAGAAATTTGTTCTTGAAAAAGTTGTAGCTTTTTTTCGATTTTTACTTGACAAAATGCGAGAAAGTCTTTATAATTATTGATAGTGCGTTATTAGAACGCAAGTGTCTTGCGTCTGCATCTCGGCACTTTTTTAAAATCCACGGTGGTGATTATATGCTTCTTGAACTTAAAAAAGTATTTTTAACCGAGGGTGAAAGCTTAGAGACCTCTTTTGAGTTTCTGCTTGGAGAGGAATTGCAGGCAAGACGCTTTGAAAAACCTGTTAAGGCTGATGTTTTAGTTAGAAACAGAGCTGGTCTTATTACTCTTGATGCTGATGTTGAGCTTGAGGTTATCTTCGATTGTGATAGATGCGGAAAGAGTACAACAAAGGGTTTTAAACTATCACTTTGAGCATATACTCGTTCTTTCGCTTTCTAATGAAAGCAGTGACGAATATATAGAAGTACCTGACTATAACCTTGAAATTGAAGATTTGTTGAGAGATGATATTTTTCTTGAGTTTCCAGCAAAGTTACTATGTAAAAAGGATTGCAAGGGATTATGTCAAAGGTGCGGAAAAAATCTGAACGATGGAGAATGTGGTTGCGATAAAGACGAGCCAGACCCTCGTTTAGCTGTGCTAAAAGCACTTTTGCAGTAAAAGATTTCAGGCAAGGAGGTTTATAAAAATGGCAGTACCTAAGAGAAAAACGTCAAAGGCGAGAAGAGATAAAAGACGCTCAAATGTCTGGAAGCTCAATGCTCCTGCCCTTATGAGATGCCCTAACTGCGGCGAATACAAAGCACCGCACAAGGTTTGCGGAAGCTGTGGCTATTACAATGGCAGAGAAGTAATTAAAAAGGAAGCTTAATCGTTTCTTTTTTAAGTGGGAGAAGGAGCAATCCTTCTCTATTTTTTTCTTTAAATATTATTGGTAGAGGTTTATGAAAAAAGGGAGTTGATAATATGGCAAGACCAGTAGTTGCGATTGTCGGCCGTCCAAATGTCGGCAAAAGTACGCTTTTTAACAAGCTTATCGGAAAGCGTATTGCAATAGTCGATGATACGCCCGGCGTTACAAGGGATAGAATCTTTGGCGAATGTGAATGGAGAAACAGAAAGGTTTCGCTGATTGATACAGGTGGTATCGAGCCTTATTCTAATGATATTATCCTGAGTCAGATGAGAAGACAGGCTCAGCTTGCCATAGAAGCGGCTGATGTCATTATTTTGGTTACAGATGTAAAATCAGGTCTTGTAGCTACTGACCAAGAGGTTGCAACAATGCTCCAAAAGAGTGGCAGACCCGTTGTTTTGTGCGTAAATAAGTGCGATAAAATCGGTGAGCCTGACCCTGAATTTTATGAATTTTATAATCTCGGCTTAGGCGACCCTATTCAGGTTTCATCTGTTCACGGAACAGGTACAGGCGATTTGCTCGACGCGGTTTATGATTTGCTTCCAGAGGAGGCTAATGAAGATGAAGATAACGAGATTATCAATGTCGCAGTTATTGGCAGACCTAATGTCGGAAAGTCTTCTCTTATTAACCGCATTACGGGCGAGGAACGCTGCATAGTTTCAAATATTGCCGGTACTACTCGTGATAGTATTGATACACTTGTAAAGAATGATTTCGGTGAGTTTAATTTTACTGATACAGCGGGATTAAGACGAAAGACCAAGGTAGATGACGAAATCGAAAAATATAGTGTTATTCGTGCGAAAATGGCAATCGAAAGAAGCGATGTTTGCGTTATTATGATTGATGCCACAGAGGGCTTTGCAGACCAGGATTCTAAGATTGCAGGCTTAGCACACGAATCAGGCAAGGCTTGTATAATTGCTGTTAATAAGTGGGACGCTGTTGCAAAAGACGGCAAAACTATGCAAAAGATGCGTGAAAGCCTTGAGAACGATTTCTCCTTTATGTCTTATGCACCGATAGTATTTATTTCCGCAAAGACAGGTCAGCGTTTAGATAGCCTTTTTGAACATATAAATGCTGCGGCTAATGCTAATGCAATGAGAATAAAGACTGGTATGCTCAACGATATTCTTGCTGAAGCTACCGCTCGAGTACAGCCTCCAACAGATAAGGGCAGACGACTTAAGATTTACTATATGACTCAGGCTTCTGTAAAGCCGCCAACATTCGTATGCTTTGTAAATTCATCAGATTTATTCCATTTCTCATATCAGAGATACCTCGAAAACCGAATCAGAGATACCTTTGGCTTAGAGGGAACACCAGTGCGATTTATAGTTCGTGAGCGTGGAGATAAAGAATAGGAGTGATTTTGCGTGAGCTTTGGTGAGGAATTTAGCTTTGTTTTTGGTAGATATGGCATTTATATTTTGATTGCGGCAGTTATTGCATATCTTATCGGAAGTATAAATACTTCAATCATTACAACAAGAATCGTTGCCCATAAGGATATAAGAACTATGGGCAGCGGAAACGCAGGCTTCACAAATGTTCTGCGTACTGTCGGAAAAGGTCCTGCGATAGTGACATTTATAGGAGATTTTCTTAAAGGAGTTGTTTCGATTCTGATTGCATACCTTATTCTTATAGGGTTTAATGACGAAAAAATGAATCTTGTAAGACAATATGCTTTCTACATTTCGGGCTTGGCTTGTGTTTTAGGTCATATGTATCCAATCTTCTATGGCTTTAAGGGTGGTAAGGGTGTTGTTACAACTGCTTCGGTTATGCTTATGACAGACTGGAGAACACTTGTAGCTGCACTTGTTGTATTTGCGATTATGTTTGCAACAACAAAAGTTATCTCTAAGTGTGCCTTAGTAAATGCGTCGGTTTATCCGATTACTACTTTCTGTTTTAGGTACTTTTTGGACTATATGCCTAACCCATTTAATTCGCTTGTCTTTGTATTCTTTGCAACCTTTATTACTTTGATTATAGCGATAATGGTTATATACAGACATAAAGACAACATAAAAAGAATTATAAACGGAACGGAAAAAAAGATTACTGCAAAGAAATAAATATACATATAAAACTATAAATCGTCACAGCTATTATGATAGGCTGTGACGATTTTTTGGAACTTTGTCGAGAAATGTTTTTTACAATAGTCACTGTTTGTAACAATTTTTTATGGACTTTTTTGAATACTTGGTTATATTGCTTGACTTTTTGTTTAAAATAGATTATTATATGAATAAGTTACTTGATAAATTAACGGAGGTGCAAGTTATGAATTTCAAGAAAAATTTTGGTTGGATTATAGCGATTGTTGCAGGTACTGTTGCGATTGCCTCTGCTGTTACAGCATTTCTTATCTTTAAGGACAAGAAAAAAAAGAAGGATGAGGAAGAGCTTGAACATTATCTCGATTGCTCAATTCAGTGATTTATTAAATTAGACAGCGTGTATCAATTTTAGTTTGATACACGCTGTCTTTATTTTACTATTTTATTGTGAGATTCGAAATATGAACCGATTCTTAGATTATCATAGATTTCATCACTATATTCATTTCTTAGCTTTAAAAGGTAGATGTCATTATGGATATGCTCTGTTATAATCTCTACAAGCAATGGATTATTTGTTATAGAGGCAAGCCATTCGCCAGAATTATCGGAATTAGCTATAAGAGTTTCAGATTCATCACATGAAAGCATAAGACGGCTTGAGATATGCTTATTGTGTGTATTATGGGTGAAAATTTTGCAAGGAAGCTCTGTATCTGGTTCATAGAATGAAAAACTGTAATTTCTGTACCATTTTCAGAGGCTTTTTTTCTATTTCAGCTTTAAAAATAGACAACTCTAAATCTGTGTTTATAAAAATTTCCTTCTGAGCTTTGATAATCATATCTTTGGCATATTCAATTATGGTTTTTATGCCTTTTATTGCGGAAAGACGATTTTCAAAGTGATTCTCTGAATACTGTGTGAGTGTTTGTTCAGCAAAAATAGCATTCTCAGAAAATTCTTTTGCTGAGCTTTTTGAAGATTATTTGTGGTGGCTGAGCTTTATATTCTGAACTATTGCCTTGAATCTTTTGAATGCTTCCCTTTTCAAACATATGCTCAAGTGCCGCATAAACAGACGGTCTTGCTATTTCAATTTTTTTGGAAATCTGATACCCAGACATTTCGCCCCCAAGAAGTGTTATATAGATTTCAGCCTCAAGCCTTGAAAAAATTAAGATTTATTAGTGTTGAAATGATTTGCTCCTTGTCCATATTTTTTCCTTTTTGAATGTTTATGATTATTTTCTTTTAAATCCCAAATTAGTAAAACTGTGTCTATAGCTAAAACTACGAATATAACAATCAACTCAAATAATTTCATTTTTATCATTTCCCTTTCTAGATATATAAAAGAATAAAAATCTTTTCTTTTACATATTAAAGCACAATATTAAACATATTGCAATAAGTAAAATAAATAATTATTATATAAATTTTAAAAATGATATTATTTATATTAACTATATATTTTCAGCGAGTTTTAAAAGTTCTTGCTCTGTAAGAAAACCTGATGAAGCACTTTTTTATCTCCAATTTTGTATGAAGCGAAAATTGATGCAAGTTTTAGAGAATCTTTTGGAGAACAGCCGTTTATGTAGAAATGTGTAAAAGCTGAAAGCAAGGCATCGCCTGCACCAATTGTATTAAATGCTTTGCGTGTTTTGTAAATAGGAAGTTCAGTAAAGCTATCATCAGATTTAGTATAAAGCAATGAGCCTTGAGAACCCATTCAACTACAATTATAGAATTTCCAAAGCGTTTTTGCGGTTTCTTTAACAAATGATTTTGCATTACCAAGATTTTCATTACTCATAAATAGAATGTCTGCGTACTGTATAAAGTCACGATTATATTCATCATCAAGAGATGAAATAACATGAACATCTGTAACTATTAGCTTATTGAGTTCTTTTGCGATAGGGAGCATTTCTCTTGAAAAATTGATATTGCAGAGGCATAGACAATCACAGTTTTTAGCTTCTGTTTTGAATATGTCAATATTATATGTGGTTTCTTGAGCATCTTTTAGGTCGCAGATTATCTGTCTTTTGCCGTTTTTATCATAGAGAACAACGGATTGTGGAGTTTGTGAGAGAATGGATAGGATATGCTTTGAGCTGATATTTCTATTTTTAAGTTCTTGCTTGATAACTGAACCTAAGGTATCATTTCCGCAAATAGAAAGCAGTGAAACCTTATCGCCAAGAGTTGTCAGTGCTGAGGCGAGGTTCAGACCTACACCAGATGGCATTGAATTTACACCGAAAAAATTATAATCTATGGATTGATATTCAATGGGAAATGAGTTTACAGATGCGGTTGTTTCGATGTTTATAAGACCTGAAACGAGTATATTTTTCATAGCTATTTCCTCCTCATTTAGTGGTTGTCTTTCTTCAATAATAGCAAGGTAAGCTTGTATTGTCAAGAATTAGTTGCATAAATTATTCAACTAAAAATACAACTTTAAACTTAAAAGTAACAAAACATTGACAAAGTGCCAATGATGAGAAGTTCCTTATAAGCCCAAAAGGGTTAAAATTTGTAGCTTTCCCCAACATAAAATCTTTAAAATGATAATATAATAAAAAGTTTCGTTAAAATGCACAAAAAACAAAGGTTTTTATTTTGTAACAAATTGATTGAATATAGCGGTTTATAATATGCTATATTAAACGATGGTATCAGGTGTCGATTTTGAGTGAAAAACCGCATTTTTTGCATATTTTATACCTATTTTACATAAGAATAGTCGATATTTAAGACGAGGCAAAAACCGCATAAAATAGAGGATTTTAAGGCCTTTTATAGCTTATTGTTATTAAAAAGAAAAAAGAATAATGAATTTTTAATCATTGATTCAAAAAAGAGTGAGTTTATTGGTAAAAGTAACGAAAATTTAATAATTATGAATTTTTGTAGCTTTTTAATGCGAATTGTGCTAAAATGTATATAAGGCCACATTATATATTATTTTTATTGTATGCATAAATAAAATAACACTATATATTGTAGTTTTTAAATTCTCAGTTCATCTGCATTATGTGTTTTTTTTTAATATAATAATGTATGATTTACTATTCCTTTATAAAAATTTGGTTATTCTTTTTCATTGCTTTATACTTGCTTTTTTGGGGGCGGTATACTATAATAATTACATAAAGTGGTGAAAGGTGGGTAAAAGTAGAGCGAAGTGAATAAAACGGAACTCATTTACCTATTGTGTGGCAGATTATGTTGATGGGAACATACCAACATAATATTGACTCTAAAGGTCGTGTGATTATGCCTGCTAAGTTTCGTGAAGAGCTTGGTGGTGTATTTTATATTACACGAGGTCTTGATAACTGCCTTTCGGTGCTTTCTAAGAGCGATTGGGATAGCCTTGGTGAAAAGCTGAGAGGACTTCCAAGCTCACAGACAAAGGATATTCAGCGTTTCCTGTTTTCAGGGGCGGCAGAGCTTGAGCCTGATAAGCAGGGCAGAGTTTTGATTCCACAGCCACTTAGAGATTACGCGGGCCTTACAAAAGATGTTGTAATCATAGGCACAGGACTTAAAGCCGAAATCTGGGACCTTGACAGATGGAACGAATATAACAATAAGGTTACTGAAGATAATATGTTTGATTTAATGTCTTCACTTGGAATTTAACTATGGAATTTGTACACAAACCTGTTCTGTTGAACGAAACGATTGAAAATCTTGATATTAAACCTGACGGAATCTATATTGACGGTACGGCAGGTGGTGGCGGTCATTCGTCAGAAATTGCAAAAAGACTTGAAAACGGCAGACTTATCTGCATTGACCAAGACCCTGAGGCGATTTTGACACTACATAACCGCTTTGATAATGATAATAAGGTAACTATATATAAATCGAATTTCTCTGAAATGAAAGAGGCGGCTAACAAGCTTGAGATTTACTCAGTTGATGGAATTTTGCTTGATATAGGCGTTTCATCAAGACAGCTTGATACACCGGAGCGTGGTTTTTCATACCACCACGACGCACCTCTTGATATGAGAATGAGTAAAAATGGTACAACTGCTGCGGACTTAGTAAATACACTCCCCTTCAACGAGCTTTGCAAAATTCTTACGCTCTATGGTGAAGAAAAATTTGCGAAAAGTATCGTTCGTGCTATTGAACAGAGAAGAGCAGTTAAGCCAATCGAAACTACGCTTGAGCTTGCGGAAATTGTCGCTAATGCGTATCCCGCAAAAGCAAGGCGTGATGGACACCCTGCGAGAAAAACCTTCCAAGCGTTGAGAATTGCCGTAAATGGCGAGCTTGATAGACTTTCAGAAGGGCTTGACGCAGCTTTTTCATTGCTGAAAAACGGTGGCAGGCTTGCAGTAATTACTTTCCATTCGCTTGAGGATAGAATCGTTAAGCAGAGAATGGCAAAATGGTGTCAGGGTTGTACTTGCCCAAAGGATTTTCCAATTTGCGTTTGTGGTAATACCCCAAGTGCAAAGCTTGTTACAAAAAAGCCTATTGAAGCTTCTAATGAAGAGCTTGAGGAAAACCCAAGAAGCAGAAGTGCAAAATTAAGAGTTTGTGAGAAGATTAAGGATTATAAGAGAATTGACGAATAGTTAGCTATTCTGAAAGGGATGATGAAATGAAAGAGCAAGTAAACAGTGCATATGACCTCTCTTTATTTGAAGCTGCACCTGAACTTGAGCCTAAAAAACACCCTAAAAAGAATAATGTGATAGTGCTTCCTAAAGAAAAAATTGATAAGGAAGCAAGAAGACGACATAATATATTTTATGTCGCTGCAATTTCTATTTTTGTTGTTATTTTTACGGCTATTTCGATTACTATTGTACAGTCAAATGTACTTATAAACGAGTTAAACACTCAAATCGTCGCAGCAGAGAATGAAATTAGCATACTTGAGGGTGAACAGACACAATATCAGATTCAGATTGACAGTAAGCTTTCTGAGGAGAAAATCGAAAGCTATGCTGAAAGCAATCTTGGTATGACTAAGGCTGATAATATGCAAAAGGAATTTATTACAATGTCGGGTGAGGATAAGGCAGAGATTCTGCAAGGAAATGCTCCTAAAAATGTTTTTGAAACGATAGCCGACGCATTTACAAGTCTTTGGTCATAAAGCAGAGCTTTCAAAAAAAGTATGGAGAGTAGGGCGGGGCTGTAACAAAGCGGTTGCTGATGTGACTGCAAATTGTTACAACCCTATTTTCGCATTACAAGGAGGAACAGTATGGCAAAAAAAAAAGGTCCCACAGTTATGCTTTGGAGAAGGTCGCTCATAGTTTTGCTTGTGATTTTGATTGCAGGTTTCGGCTCAGTTACGGCAAGACTTCTTTATCTTCAAACCTATATGGCTCCTGAGCTTCAGAAAAGGGCTGTTAATCAGCAGCTTGCCGATACTACTATCAGTGCAAAGCGTGGAAGTATTTATGATAGAAATGGTAAGGTGCTTGCACAGAGTGCTACTGTCTGGAAAATAGTTATTGCTCCGATTTTTCTTGAAACTGATGAAGAACGCCATATAGTTGCCGATGGTCTTGCAAAAAAATTCTTGAGCTTGATTCAGAAGAACTTTATAAAAAGACATTGAAAAAGTCATACTATATAGAGGTGAAGCGTCAAGTAGAAACTGAGACTCGTGATAAAGTTCTTGAGTTTGCTAAAGATATAAAATCAAAGTATGGTATTGTTCAGGCGATTGATACCGTTGAGGACTTTAAGAGAAGCTACCCACTTAATGAATTTGCTGGAAGCGTTCTTGGTTTTGTCGGAAGTGACAGCCAAGGTCTTGAAGGTCTTGAGGCTCAATATGATGAGTATCTTACAGGTAAGCCAGGACGAATTATAACTGCTCAAAATGCGATTGGTACAAATATGCCATATCAGTATCAGCAGAAAATAGAGGCACAAGATGGATATAATCTGACACTTACCCTTGACGAAACGATTCAGCGAATTATGGAAAAGTATGTCAAGCAGGCTATTGTAGAGAATAAGGTCGCTAACCGTGGTTGTGCGATTATGGTTAATGTTAAGACTGGTGCGGTTTTAGGAATGGCTGTTGAGGACTCCTTTGACCCGAACGACCCATTTGATATTGCTGATGAAAAAACTAAAAAGAAATAGAAAGTCTTCCAGAAAATGAACAAGACCAAGCAACAAGTGATGCTCTTACTAAGCAATGGAGAAATAAGGCTATAAGCGATACGTATACTCCAGGTTCTGTTTTTAAGCCAGTAACAACTGCGGCAGTTTTGAGCGAAAAGCTTGTTGACGATGATACTCGGTTTAACTGCACAGGTTCTATTATTCCTTATGAGGGAGCGGCACCTATTGGTTGTCACCTTTTTAGTGGACACGGTAGCCAGACTCTTACTGAGGCATTGATGAATTCTTGCAACCCTGCTTATGTTCAGATGGGCTTTATGCTTGGTGCAGAGAAATTCTATCAATATTATGTTGCCTTTGGATTCTCTGAAAAAACTGGTATAGACCTTCCTGGTGAAAGTGAGGATATTTTCTTTGACCAAGATGGTGTTGAAGGCAAGATGTATGATATTGACCTTGCAGTTGCACCTTTCGGTCAGAACTTCCAGATTACACCTATGCAGATGATTATGGCTATTTCAGCTCTTGCAAATGATGGTAAGCTTATGCAGCCATATACCGTTTCACAGATTACAGATTCTGATGGAAATGTTATTAAGTCTACAGAACCGACAGTTAAGCGTCAGGTTATAAGTAAAGATGTTGCAGACCAAGTTCTTGCTATGCTTGAGCAGAACGCAATAAGCGGTGGTGCAAAGAATGGTTATGTAGCTGGCTATAGAATAGGTGGTAAAACAGGTACATCAGAAACTCACAGAGATAATAACAATGATGGCACAGATGACTATATTGCATCTTTTGCCGGTATTGCACCATGTGATGACCCAGAGATTGCTTTGCTTTGTTACTTTGATACACCGCTTGGTGATAGCTATTATGGTGCATCGGTTGCAGGTCCTTGCTTTAGAAATATTATGTCTGAAGTTTTGCCTTATCTTGGTGTTGAAAAGAAATATAGTGAAAGTGAGCTTGAAAATCTCAGCACACAGATTTCTGCATATGGTGGAATGGCTGTTGATGAGGCTTCTGCGGCAGTTTCAAATGCTGAGCTTAAAGCAGTTATAAAGGGTGATGGTGATACAGTTATATCACAAAGCCCAGACCCATATTCATATGTTCCAAAGGGTGGTACGGTTATCCTTTATACTGATGATTCAGCAGAGAGTGATACTGTTACAGTTCCAGATTTTAAGGGATTGAGTATGTCTCAGGCATCTGATTTGGCAACTCAATCTGGGTTGAATATTACAATTTCTGGTACATTTTCAAGCGATGATTCTGTAACCGCAGAGGTTCAGAGCATAGAAAAGGGCAAGGTTGTATCAAGGGGAACAGTTATAACCGTCACCTTTGAACAAAAAGAGTAATATAATGTAGATATTTTTAGATTAGCTTAAAGTATTTAGCTGTATAGCCGTTGATATGGTTAGATGTGAGGTGCATTAAGAATGATTGATAAGAAAGTCAGACTTATTGCTGTTTTAGGTGAGACAGCAGAACAGGCGACAATGCTTTTGACTAAAATTTTGCGTTCGGCAGGTTTTATTGTTTCAACTCTTAATCAAGAAGAACATAGCTGTAAAGATGCTCTTATGACAGCAAGCAAGATTTGCGATTTTATCATTTTAAATGCTTCGTTACTCAAAGAAGATATTCTCAAAGATTTTAATCTTGAAACTATTCTTGTGCTTTGCGATGCGGAAGAAGTTAATGCTGATTTTATTGAAAAATTTAATAACATTGTACTTCCTTATTCGTTCAGCGAAAATCTTAGTATTAAAGAAAAAAATGTGCTGTTCTATTCTATTAACAGCAATGAGGCGGATTTGATTGCTAAAAATATAAATCCACAAGATGACAAAACTGTATTTGAGCTTCTCGGCACAGGTGTTATCGGAAGGGTTAAGCTTTCAAAATCAAGCCAACTTTCAGTAGAACTGGTACTTGCGGTTTCTTCAACACTTGTTGCTATGGGAGTTCCGCTTGCGGTGGTTCTAAATGTTATAAATCAACTCTGAAGTCAAAAATATACAGAGTAAATTTGAAGGGTGGAATAATAATGACAGGAATGTGGACCATTATTGCGGCGGCGGTGTCGTTCGGAATATCGGCATTGATGGGAGTATGGCTTATACCTTTTCTACGCAAGGTTCATTTCGGTTCTACAATACTTGAGGACGGTCCAAAGTGGCACAAAAGCAAGCAGGGAACACCGCTTATGGGTGGATTTATGTTCATTGCAGGAATTATAGTTTCTACTATATTGTGCGTTACTTTGTTTCATTCAACATCAGAAGAAACTCGTCTTGCAACTATTAAAATATATGCCGGACTTCTGATGGCAGTTGCTTTTGGTGCAGTTGGTTTTATTGATGACTACATAAAGGTTGTCAAGAAGCGTAATCTTGGCTTAAAAGCATATCAAAAGCTTTTGTTCCAATTCCTTGTTGCAGCAGCATACTTGCTCTCAATCTATCTAAGCGGTGGCACAAGCACTACTTATATTCCTTTTGTTGGAACAGTAGATATTGGTTTATTCTATTGGCCGATAGCAGCAATTCTTATTGTTGGTATGGTTAATGCTGTTAACCTCACAGATGGAATTGACGGCTTATGTGGTTCAGTCACATTCTTTGGTGCAATTTTCTTTATGATGATTGCAAGCTTTAGTGGATATATTGGTATGAGCATTTTCTCCGCAGCAGTTGCTGGTGGCTGCCTTGGATTCTTGATTTGGAATTTCCACCCTGCAAAGGTATTTATGGGTGATACAGGCTCATTATTCTTAGGCGGTGTAGTTTGTGCCTTAGCATTTGGAATAGATATGCCTATCCTTATGATTCCTGTTGGAATTGTTTATATTGTTGAAATGTTCTCTGATATTCTTCAGGTTCTTTATTTTAGAGCTACTCATGGCAAGCGTATTTTCAAAATGGCTCCTATTCATCATCATTTTGAGATGTGCGGTTGGTCTGAGGTTAAGATTGTTCTTGTATTTTCAGTAGTTACTATTATAGGCGGTGTATGTGCATTCATACTTTCACGCGTTTAAACCTTTATTGGCTTATGAAAGGAAGTGTTTATTTTGCCAAGTCAGACATCTGGTGCAAGGCTAATAATGAAAATGTCGGCGTAAGATTAGAGCAAGGACAGCACCAAGCTCCACCGAGAAAAGTCAGAGCGAAATTAAAACCCTTTTCAATAAGACTCGGTCTTGATATGCCGTTTTTATTTTTAGTTATTGCACTTCTTTTTTATAGGTTTGGTAATGATGTTTTCGGCAAGCTATCCTGCGGCATATGCCTATCAAAATGGCAACAGCTATTATTACTTGACAAGACAGGCAATTTTTGCAGCCATAGGAATAGGCTTGATGTTTATTCTTTCATATTTTGACTATCATCATTTGCATAAATTTGCTTTTCTTATATTGATTTTATCATTCCTGCTTTTTGACAGTGGTTTTATTTATACCATCATCAACAGGTGTTCATAGATGGCTGCCACTTGGAATATTTACTATGCAGGCTTCTGAAATCAGTAAGTTTGCAATAATTATTTTCTTTGCCCACTGGGGTTCGGTACATATAAATGAAATGGGAACATTTAAAATAGGAGTTCTGCCAGAGGTTATTATTCTTGCAATAACTGTTGTTCTTATGGCATTAGAGCCTCACTGGTCAGGTATTGTTATTATTATTTCCCTTGCAGCGGTTATGATGATGTTTGTAAGTGGTGTTAAGCTTCGTTGGTTTGTTTTGGCTGGTGGACTTATTGCAGCTGCAATTCTTGTTTTGTATCTAACTGATAATCTTGGCTATGCGATGGACAGAATTGGTGCTTGGGGTCAGGCTCTTGACTATATTGACCAACAGACTTGGGACGATACTTACCAAACAAGAAACTCTCTATATGCTATTGGCTCAGGTGGTTTCTGGGGTTTGGGGCTTGGACAGTCAAGACAAAAGCATTTATATCTGCCTGAAGCACAGAACGACTTTATTTTCGCTGTTGTATGTGAAGAAATGGGCTTTATCGGTGCTTTGATTATTCTTTTAGTTTTTGCACTCCTTGTTTGGAGAGGAATTACTATTTCAATGAGAGCTAAGGATAAATTTGGCTCACTTCTTGGAATAGGACTTACAGCACAGATTGGCATACAGGTTGTTATCAATATTATGGTTGTTACAGATTTGCTTCCGAATACAGGTATCAGCTTGCCATTCTTTAGCTATGGTGGTTCATCGTTGATTATGCTTTTAGCACAGATGGGAATAGTTCTCTCTATCTCAAGAACTGCCAATATAGAAAAGACTTGAAGCTTTTAAGCTTTGTTTCTAAAATGATTTAAAGCGAATTTCCAACTATTATAATAAGGAGAGTTGTAGCTTGAAGATTGTATTTGCAGGTGGTGGAACAGCAGGTCATATTAACCCTGCACTTGCCATAGCAGGATATGTTAAGCTTCGTCAGCCTGACGCTGAAATACTTTATATCGGAAATAAGGGCGGTATGGAGGAAAGGCTTGTAGCTCAGGCAGGGTATGAATTTAAATCAATTTCTATTCAGGGCTTTTCGAGAAAACTTACTCCGGCAGGAATTAAGAAAAATATTGTTACAGCTAAAAAAGCTATTACAGCAAGTAAAGAGGCTAAGAAAATTCTTTTTAGAGTTTCAGCCTGATATTTGCGTTGGAACAGGCGGATATGTCAGCGGTCCAGTAATAAGGACAGCCGCAAAGATGGGCATTCCTACTGTAATTCACGAACAGAATGCGTTCCCTGGTGTTACAACTAAAATGCTTTCTAAGCTTGTTGATAGAGTTATGCTTGCTGTACCAAGTGCAAAGGATTATCTGAAAAAGAACTGCAAAACAGTTGATACAGGTAACCCGGTAAGAGGTGAAATCCTCACAGCTGAAAAGGAAGCCTCAAGAAAAGAGCTTGGCTTGGATTCAAGGCCTGTAATTCTTTCCTTTGGTGGAAGTCTTGGTGCAAGAATTATCAACGAATCTCTTGCTGATATTATTGCAAGAAGTGCAAATGACGGAAAATATCAGCATATCCACGCTTATGGACAGTATGGAAAATGGTTTCCTGATTTACTCAAAGAAAAGGGTGCTGACCTCGAAAAAGCTACTAACCTCGATATAAGAGAGTATATAAACAATATGCCAACTTGTCTTGCGGCGGCTGATTTGGTTATCGCAAGAGCGGGTGCTATTACTTTGAGCGAAATTCAGGCACAGGGCAAGCCTTCAATCTTGATTCCGTCACCTAATGTTGCGGAGAATCATCAGTATCACAATGCTATGGCTCTTGCAAATAAAAATGCCGCTGTTGTTATTGAAGAAAGCGAACTTACACCTGAAAGGCTTACAAGAGAAATTGATAAGCTTGCATCTGATAGTGAGCGTCTTGCAGAATTTACTAAAAATGCAAAGGCAATGGCTATTACTGACGCTACAAAGAGAATTTACTCAGTTATTATAGAAGTTTTGTCTGCAACAAAGGCAAAAAAGAAATAATTAAAGTGAGCAATAGAAACTAAAAGTTTCGCTAAAATGCGGAGTAACTCTGCTGTCGAAACGCATTCAACTTTTTTCGTTAAATTAACATCTGTTATTTGCTTCTGAATTTTCAAACTTAAAAGGCTCGTAGGTCAAGGATAATGCTATTGTTACTGCCCATAAGAGGTTATACAAAAGATAAGTAAATTAAATATTTTTTTAATTTGTCACCATTAAACAAGCCATTTCATAGAATATATATGTAGTAATATATTTTATGAAAAGGGTGTTGATTTTGGAAAAGCTGATTATAGACGGTGGAACAAGGCTATGTGGAGAAGTTAAGCTTCAAGGAGCAAAGAACAGTGTTTTGCCTATTTTGGCGGCAAGTATTCTTTGTGATGATGAATGCTATATTGATAATTGCCCGAGACTTTCAGATTGCAATGTGTCAATGAGAATTATCAGACATTTGGGAAAATCTGCTTATCGTGATGGAGGCTCCGTTATAATCGGTAACGAGGAAATCACTAAAAATGATATTCCGGAAGATATGATGCGTGAAATGCGTTCATCAATAACATTTCTTGGTGCAATAATTGCTAAAATGGGTGAGGCGAAAATTTCTTTGCCTGGTGGTTGTGAATTAGGACCAAGACCGATTGATATACATATTTCGGCATTAAAGCAGATGGGCGTCGATATTTCGGAAAATCACGGCTTGATTGAATGTAAGGTTCGTGATAAACTAAGGGGTGCTATGATTGCACTGCCATATCCGAGTGTTGGTGCTACTGAAAATATTATACTTGCGGCTGTTTTGGCAAAAGGAACTACAATTATTTCAAATGCGGCAAAAGAACCTGAAATAGTTGACCTTACAATTTTTTTGAGAAGCTGTGGAGCTAAGATTATAGGAGCAGGCGAAAGCACAGTCATAATCTGCGGTGTTGAAAGTCTTAGTGGTGCTTATCATAAGGTTATCCCTGACAGAATTGAAGCAATAAGCTATATGTCGGCTATTGCTATTACAGGTGGTACTGGAGAAGTGATTGGTGTAGTGCCTGAGCATATAATGGCAGTGATTCCGATATTTGAGGAATCTGGCTGTAAACTACAATCAACTGATAGTGGGCTTTCAATTACTGCACCCGAACGCTTAGGTGCAGTAAAATATATAAGAACTATGCCGTATCCTGCATTTCCTACTGATGCACAGGCTATTATTATGGCACTTATGGCTCAGAGTATGGGTACGAGCGTATTTGTCGAAACCGTTTTTTCTGGAAGATATAAGCATATTGCTGAGCTTCAGAGAATGGGTGCTAATATCAAAGCAGAGGACAGAGTTGCTGTTGTGAGTGGAATTGAAAGACTTTCAGGAGCGTCTGTTTCGGCAACAGATTTGCGTGGTGGGGCGGCTCTTGTTATTGCGGCTCTTGGGGCAGACGGAAGAAGCGAAATTTCTAATATTCATTATATAGACAGAGGTTATGAAAATATTGAGGGCAAGCTTAAAAAGCTTGGAGCTTGTATTACAAGAGTAGATTCATAACCATTTTATAGAATTAAAAATCTTTATTTTGCGAGAGTATAAAAAGGGAGAATCAAAAGATGAGTGAAAAACAGAATAACGATAAGTCTTTTGAGCAGAAAAACCAACAAAAACGCAGAGATAATCCTGCGAACGATTCGGTTCCTACTATAAGCTATCGTGAGATAAGAGCTAAATCTGAGAGCGAGCGTAAGAAAAAAACTCAAAGTGGTAAGGCGAAGGCTCAAAAGACTAAGAATGATAAACGCCATACGCCACAAAATCCTCATCAACAGCATAAAACTGCTGGTGAAGTACATAAAAATCATTCTCAGCAAACACAACAAGCTAAGCCAAAACAGCCTATGGATAGTCACCCTAAGCAAAAAATCAAATCAGAATCAAAATGCTGCTAAGAATGAGCATAATTCATCAAATGGTGAAAGTAGAAAAAATCCAAAGGTTGAAAATCAAGCTGATATAAAGCATAATCCTGAAAAAAAAATGATAGTCAACAAAAAACAAAGAAAAAGCGTAAGATGAAGCGTTCATCTAAGCCGTTTTCGGCAAAGAAAAGGCGAAGAAAGATTCTTGCAATGTATACTTCAATGGTTATGATTATTGCAATGATTGCAGCTGTGCTTTGTCTGACTGTTTTCTTTAAGATAGATTCTATCACTGTTGAGGGCAAGACGAGATATTCACCAGATGAAATTATAGATGCGAGTGGAATCGCTATTGGAACCAATCTCCTTCTTTGCAATACAGAACCAAGCAAGGAGATTATTGAGAAAGAATTTCCTTATATTGAGTCGGTAAGCATTAAGAAAAAATCCATTTAATTCAGTTACAATTTATGTTGAGGAGGCTAAGCCTACTTCTGCAATAGAAACAAATGGAAAGTTCTATATTTTGAGTGCTAAAGGGAAAATTATAGAAATTCTTGATAATAATAAATATAATGTTCCACTTATAAAGGGTGCTGAACTCAAGAAAACGGAACTTTCGGCTACTATAGAATATAAGCTTTCAAATATGAACAACATTATAAATGATGTTACACAAGCATTGAATGAAAATGAAATCAAAAAGGTTTCGACAATCAATGTTACTAACCCTTCAAATGTTAAGCTTAGCTATGATAAGAGACTTACAATAATTCTTGGTATACCAGAAAATCTTAATTATAAGGTTAAAACAGCTAAACTTATTATAGATGAAAAGCTTGAGAAAGACAGCAAGGGAACAGTTGATGTTTCTATGTGTGCAGAGGGAGGAAAGTATTCATATTATGACCCTTCTGGAGCACCTGAAAATTAGTGGAAAAAGTTCAAAAATATGATTGTTAAGTTATAATTTATGAAAAATCCCTTTGTTTTTTGCTATTCAAAATGTTATAATTATACATTATAAGTTTATTTTGGAATTATTTATTAAAGCTAATGGTTGTTTTACACAAAAAAGAATTAGCAGAAATTATTTCATAGGAAAACATTTATAAAATAGCGTAATTGTATTGAAATTTGCCGAAAATGGTGGTAAATTATATAATAGACTGTATAAGCGAAAGTTGTCGCTGGCAAAAAACATGAAGTCGAATTGAGAGGAGCAAAAATATGCCTCACGAGTTTGAAGAAGAGATGAATAACATCGTACATATAAAGGTTATTGGTGTAGGCGGAGGCGGCGGAAACGCTGTTGACCGTATGGTTAACGAGGGAGTAAGCTGTGTAGAATTTATTTCTATTAACACAGACCATCAGGCTCTTGGCCGTTCAAAGGCTACACAAAAGATTCAGATTGGCGATAAGATTACACATGGCAAGGGTGCAGGCTCTATGCCTTCTATCGGACAGAAGGCTGCTGACGAGAGCAGAGATGAAATCGCTGATGCACTCAAGGATACTGATATGGTATTCATTACCGCAGGTATGGGCGGTGGCACAGGTACAGGTGCAGCTCCTATCGTTGCTGAGATTGCAAGAGAAATGGGTATCCTCACAATCGGTATAGTTACAAAGCCTTTCCAGTTTGAAGGCAAGCGTAGAATGGCTCAGGCTGAACAGGGTATTGCAGCTCTTAGAGAGCAGGTTGATTCTCTTGTTGTTATTCCTAATGAAAGACTTAAGTATGTTAGCGAAGAAGCTATAACTCTTCAAAATGCTTTTGCTGCTGCTGACGATGTTCTCCGTCAGGGCGTTCAGAGTATTTCTGACCTTATTCTTCTTCCTGGTATTGTTAACCTTGACTTTGCTGATGTTACAGCAGTTATGAAGGACGCTGGCTATGCTCATATGGGTATCGGCAGAGCTTCTGGTAAGGACAAAGCAAAGGTTGCAGCTTCAAATGCAATCTCAAGTCCGCTTCTTGAAACAGCTATTGATGGTGCTAAGGGTGTTATTATCAATATCACTTCCTCACCTGACATCAGCCTTGAGGAAATCAACATTGCTTCTACTATGATTGCTGAACAGGCAGACGAAGATGCAAACATCATTTGGGGTGCTGCATTCAACGACCAGATGGAAGACGAAATCAGTGTTACTGTTATTGCAACAGGTTTCCCTACAACAGCTGATGCAGCATTTAAGCCATCAGGCACTGCTCCTGTAAGCAACAAAGCTCCTTATCAGCTTGGTGCTACACCAGGTGACCCATCAGCAAAGCAGGCTGAAGCAACACAGCAGGCTCCTGTACAGCAGACCAGCTTTAACCAGCCAAGAGTACAAAGACAACAGCCAGTTGCACAGCAGGAGCGTCCACAAAGACAGCAACAGCCTGCTGCACAACCACAGCAACAAGCACAGCAGACAACAAATGCTGCTCCAAATGATGACGATGACTCATTCTATGATATTATGTCTATCTTCAATAGATAAGATAAATAATTAAATAGTAAAATTTGCGGTAAGTCTAAATGGCTTACCGCTTTCGTTTTTCATTGAATAGCTGTGTTGACTTTTTATAGAAAAAATGTGTATAATTATAAAAATATCTAAAATGCGTTGATGAGAAGAAGTAGTGCGATTTGTTCTGCAAAGAGATGTGGCGGTTGGTGCGAGCCATTCAGAACAGCGTATGAAATACATCTCTGAGTATCCCTTGTGAAGATTATTTAATTGCGTAGTGGGGGACGATTAGCACTCGTTATTGTGCAACGGCTTTTGCCGTAAGGCTGTTCATTTGCTGAACAGTGAATGAGGTGGTACCGCGATATTCGCCCTCTGCATTATATTTGCAGAGGGTTTTATTATTTTATTTTTAGAAAGGAAATAAACCAATGGGAGTATATGAGGAACTTCAAGAGCGTGGCTTAATCGCTCAAACAACTAATGAGGAAGAAATCAAAAAGCTTGTAAATGAGGGAAAGGCAGTATTTTATATTGGCTTTGACCCAACAGCAGACAGCCTTCATGTAGGACACTTTATGGCACTCTGCCTTATGAAAAGACTTCAAATGGCAGGAAACAGACCTATCGCACTTATTGGCGGTGGTACAGCTATGATTGGCGACCCATCAGGTAAGACTGATATGCGTAAGATGATGACAAAGGAAACTATTCAGCATAACTGTGATTGCTTTAAAAAGCAGATGAGCCGTTTTATTGAGTTTGGTGAAGGCAAGGCTATGATGGTAAACAATGCTGACTGGCTACTTAATCTTAACTATGTTGAGCTTTTGAGAGAGGTTGGTGCTTGCTTTAGCGTTAATCGTATGCTTACAGCTGAATGTTACAAACAGCGTATGGAGCGTGGACTTAGCTTCCTTGAATTTAACTATATGATTATGCAGAGTTATGACTTCTATAAGCTTTTCCAAGAGTACGGTTGTAACTTGCAGTTTGGCGGAGATGACCAGTGGAGCAATATGCTCGGTGGCACTGAGCTTATAAGAAGAAAGCTTGGCAAGGATTCACACGCTATGACAATCAAGCTTTTGCTCAATTCCGAGGGTAAGAAAATGGGCAAGACAGAAAAGGGTGCGGTATGGCTTGATGCTGATAAGACCAGCCCATTTGAATTTTTCCAGTATTGGAGAAATGTTGCTGATGCTGACGTTATTAAGTGCTTGAAAATGCTTACCTTCCTTCCACTTGATGAGATTAAGGAGCTTGAAAAATTAGAGGGACAAGAGCTTAATAAGGCTAAGGAAATTCTTGCATTTGAACTTACAAAGCTTATTCACGGTGAAGAAGAGGCTAAAAAGGCACTTGATGGTGCAAGAGCATTGTTTGCAAAGGGAAGCAATACAGATAATATGCCTCAAACAGAAATTTCTGCTGACGATTTAACAAACGGTGAGATAGGTATTCTTGATTTGCTTGTTAATGTTGCAATAGTTCCGTCAAAGGCTGAGGGCAGACGAGTTGTAACACAGGGTGGATTATCTGTTGACGGCGAAAAGATTACTGACCCGAACTATACAGTTAAAACTGCTGACTTTGAAAAGGGTTATATTGTAGTTAAAAAAGGGTAAAAAGGTATTTCATAAGATAATTCTGAAATGAGGGGATTAAGCTATGGAAAATAATAAGAAATTAACTAACAGACGACAGGAAAGAGAAGAGGCTTTTACACTTGTCTTTGAGCGTATGTTTAAGGACGATGATTCTGAAGAGGTTTTCGATAGTGCTGTTGAGGCTCGTGACGCATCTATCGGAGAATTTACAAAGCTCCTTACAAATGGTGTTTATGATAATCTTGAGGCTATTGATGAGCTTATTGAGAAAAATCTCAAGGGCTGGAGCAAGAGCAGAATTTCTCGAGTTGTACTTACACTTATGAGAATAGCTACTTTTGAAATTGTGTTTGTTGAAGATGTTCCTACAAGTGTTTCTATCAATGAATCTGTTGAGCTTTGTAAGAAGTATGCAACTGAAAAAGACGCATCTTTCCTTAATGGTGTGCTTGGTGGAGTAGCTCGTTCAGCAAAGAATAATGGTGAAAAATAATGCTTACTCTCGGAATAGATACAAGTAATTATACAACCTCTGTTGCTATTTATGATGGGGAGAATATCCTAAAAAATTGCAAAAAGCTTTTGCCTGTTAAGGATGGTGAAAGGTTTAAGACAGAGTGACGCTGTATTTCATCATACAAATCAGCTTGCAGATGTTTTTGATGAGGCGTTTGACAGCTTTAACGGTAAGCTTGATGCAATAGCTGTTTCATCAAGACCTCGTGATGTTGAAGGTTCATATATGCCTTGCTTTACAGTTGGAGTTAATTCTGCAAGAATTTTAGCTAAGGCTTTGAAAGTTCCACTCTATACTGTTTCACATCAGGCAGGTCATATTACGGCGGCTCTCTATTCAGCTAAAAAGCTTGAATTGATGAATGAAAGGTTCATTGCTTTCATGTTTCTGGTGGTACTACTGAGGCTCTCTTAGTTCAAAAAGGAACGGAAAATCCGCTTGATATTGAGATTATCGCAAAGACTTTAGACCTTAACGCAGGTCAGCTTGTAGATAGAGTCGGAGTAATGCTCGGACTGCATTTTCCTTGTGGAGCAGAACTCGAAAAGCTTGCTTTGAAGTATAGTGGAAAAGTTACTGCAAAAGCTACTCTTAAAGGTACAGATTGTTGCCTTTCTGGTGTTGAAAACATTTGTGCAAGAATGTTGACTGACGGTGCATCGCCAGAAAAAGTGGCTTTTGCGTGTTTGATGAATATACAGAAAACGCTTGATAAAATGACAGAAGTTCTGATTGAAAAATATGGTAAGCTTCCGCTTGTATATGCTGGTGGAGTTATGTCTAATTCAATTATCAGAAAGCATTTTGAGGAAAGATATGGTGCTTTTTTTTGCCGAACCCAAGTTTTCAAGCGATAATGCCTCTGGTGTTGCTATACTTGCAAATAGACTACACGAAAAGGAGTAGAAATAATGGCAGTAAGTTCTGTAATAACAGTTTCACAGCTTAATTTTTTTATATAAAGTCATTGCTTGATGAAAGTCCTGCTCTAAGAGATTTATATAACAGGAGAAATTTCTAATCTTACTGACCATTATCGTTCGGGGCATATTTATCTTTCGCTCAAGGACGATAAAGCTCTTGTTCGTGCGGTTATGTTTGCAGGAAATGCAAGGCATCTTCGCTTTAAGCCTGAAGAAGGTATGAAGGTTATTGCGAGGGGCAGAGTATCTGTTTATGAGGCTACTGGACAATATCAGCTTTATATTGAAGATATGCAGCCAGATGGAATAGGTGCTTTGAATCTTGCCTATGAACAGCTTAAAAAGAAGCTTTCAGCCGAGGGACTTTTTAGCGAGGATATAAAAAGCCTATACCCGCATATCCAAAAAGAATTGGTGTTATAACTTCTCCAACGGGAGCGGCGGTTCAGGATATTTTGAATATTCTTGGCAGAAGATACCCTATTGCTGAGGTGGTTTTCTGTCCTGTACTTGTTCAAGGAGAAAATGCTTCAGCACAGCTTATTGATGCTATTGAAAGATTTAATAAAGCAAATGCCGCTGATGTTATAATCATAGGCAGAGGCGGTGGCTCTATTGAGGATTTATGGGCATTTAATGATGAAAAGCTTGCAAGAGCTATTGCTAAATCTGATATACCAGTAATTTCTGCTGTTGGTCACGAAACGGATTTTACAATTTGTGATTTTGTTGCAGATTTAAGAGCCCCTACACCATCAGCGGCGGCAGAACTCGCTACTCCTAATATGACAGAATTACTTTCATATTTTAAAAGTGTAAAAGATAGTCTGCCCGCTATTATGCAAAGACGAATAGATTTTGAAAAGCAAGAGCTTGATAATTTAGCTTCATCAAAAGTGTTGCTTAGTCCAAAGGGGTTTATAAACATACGCAAGAATGAACTTGATATGCTTTCAGCAGATATGATAAAGGCTTTTAAGGCTATCCTCTCAGAAAATCAGCGAGAGTTTGTAGCTCTTTCTGCGAAGCTTGATGCCTTAAGTCCGCTTTCGGTTCTTTCAAGGGGATATAGTATTGTTCAGAATAAGAATAAAGTTATAAAGAGTGCAAAAAAGAATTAAATATCGGTCAAAATATTATGGTTAAGCTTTCAGACGGAAAAGCAGAATGTGAAGTTAATGCGATTACTCTTGATGAGAAAGGATAATTCTTATGAGAAAGATTTCTTATGAAACTAATATAACAAAGTTGCGTGAAATAGTTGAAAAGCTTGAGAGCGGAGAAGCCAGCTTAGAGGAATCGCTAAAGCTTTTTGAGCAAGGAATAAAGCTTTCAAACGCTTGCTATGAAACATTAAAAAACGCAGAACAGAAGATAACCGAACTTTCTGAGATAGAGGAGGAGAATGCTGATGAATGAATATTCAGAGATGATAGAAAAGGCTCTTGATGAATTTCTGATAAAAGATAATGATGTCAAAGGTCTTGTTGATTCTATGGAATATAGCCTTATGGCTGGTGGAAAAAGAATCCGTCCTAAGCTTGTCCTTGAATTTTGTAAGGCTTGCGGAGGCAACCCGGAAAATGCACTTTCTTTTGCCTGTGCAATAGAAATGATTCATACATATTCACTTATTCATGATGATTTGCCTTGTATGGATAATGATGATATGAGAAGGGGCAGACCATCAAACCACCGTGCTTTTGGAGAGGATACTGCTCTCTTAGCAGGTGACGCATTGCTCACTTTAGCTTTTGAAACTGCTTTTTCGGAAAAGGCTGTTAAGGCAACCTCAGCTAAAGCCGCTGCAGACGCTGGAAGAATACTTGCAAGCTTTGCAGGTGTCAGTGGAATGGTCGGAGGACAATTCATAGATTTAAGCATTGAGGGCAAAAAGGTTGAGGCTGAAACCTTAGAAAAAATGTATGGCAAAAAACAGGAGCTTTGTTAAAGGCTTCATGTGTCCTCGGATGTATTGCCGCAGGGGCAGATGATGAAAAACTTAAAGCCGCAGAAGAATTTGGCGGTAAAATAGGACTTGTTTTCCAAATTATTGACGATGTGCTTGATGTTGTTTCTACTCCTGAGGTTCTCGGCAAGCCTATTCTCAGTGATGAAGAAAACGAAAAGACAACATTTATGTCAATTTATGGTGAAGAAAAAAGTGCCGTCAGATTGCTAAGAAATTAACTGATGATGCAGTTAAGGCACTTGATATATTTGGTAAAGACGAATCAGCAGAGCTTCGTGAACTTGCCATAAATCTACTTAATCGTAATAAATAACAATTATTAAAAACTTGTACGACATAAAAACTCGTGGTATAATATAAGGCAACATATCGTAATATAGCTTTGTCATAAATGGAGTAAGTGAAAATGGAAGATAAGCTTCTTGAAAAAATTGAATCTCCGCAAGATATAAAAAATCTTTCGGTAAAAGAGCTTGAAAATCTCTCGGACGAAATTCGCCAAGAGATTGTTTCCGTTGTGTCTAAAAATGGCGGACACCTTTCTCCAAACCTTGGCATTGTTGAACTTACAGTTGCTTTACATAAAGTTTTTGATTCGCCAAAGGATAAGATTGTTTTTGATGTTGGGCATCAATGCTATGCACATAAGATGCTTACAGGCAGATATAAGCAAATGGATACCTTGAGTAAAGAGGGCGGACTTTCGGGTTTTCCATCACACTTGGAAAATCCAAATGATGCCTTTGGTGCAGGTCATAGCAGTACATCAATTTCGGCAGCCTATGGACTTCAATGTGCCAATATCCTTAATGATGATGACAGCTATGTTGTTGCTGTTATCGGTGATGGTGCATTGTCTGGAGGACTTGCTTTCGAGGGATTGAATAACGCTGGTCGCTCAAAAAAAAATTTTATCGTTGTGCTTAACAATAATAAGATGTCTATATCTAAAACTGTTGGTTCTCTGGCAAGGTATCTCACAAGCATAAGAGTAAATCCATCATATCTGAATACCAAATCTAAGGTTGAGAGATTTCTTACGAAAGTTCCTGTTATTGGCAAAGGCTTGCTTGGATTTTTCAGAGGATTAAAAAATTTGATAAATCGTAGAGTTTTTAAGAGCAGAACTATTTTTGAGGATATGGGCTTTTATTATTATGGACCTTTTGATGGTCATAATATAGGAGAACTCATCACTGCATTAAATGCTGCTAAAAGGAAAAGGTCCTGTGCTTATTCACGCAGTTACAACTAAAGGCAAAGGCTATGAATTTGCGGAAAAAAATCCGAAAGGCTTTCATGGAACCGCACCTTTTGATGTTGATACAGGTCTTACAAATGGTGGTTCAAAATCTTATTCTGATGTTTTCGGAGAAACTCTTTGTCAGATTGCGGAGAAAGACGAGAAAATTTGTGCGATAACTGCAGCAATGCAGCTTGGTACGGGTTTATCAAGCTTTGCACAGAAATATAAAAGCAGATTTTTTGATGTAGGTATAGCTGAAGAACACGCAGTTACTTTTGGCTGTGGTTTGGCTATGGGTGGAATGATTCCGGTTTTTGCGGTTTATTCAACCTTTTTGCAGAGAAGCTATGACCAGATTATACATGATGCTTCAATTCAAAAGCTTCATATTATCCTTGCAATAGACAGAGCGGGAATTGTTGGTGAGGACGGAAAAACACACCAAGGCTTATTTGATACTTCATTTTTGAATAATATTCCAAATGTTACAATACTATGCCCTTCATACTTTGACGAACTTAGGTTTATGCTTAAAAACGCTATTTATAACGAAAGTGAAATAGTTGCAGTCAGGTATCCTCGTGGCAGAGAATTGTATAAACCTAAAAATTTTTTGATAAAAGATTCAAAATATGTCTTTTTCGGAGATGAAAAAAGTGATATACTTATAATTACATACGGAAGATTATTTTCATTCGCTTGTGAATGTATGGAAAGACTTGAAAAACAAGGAATCTCTGCTTGTATATTAAAGCTTAATACTGTTAAACCGATTGACAGTAGTGCTGTTATCGGAGCAAAAGATTTTAAATATTGCTTTTTCTTTGAAGAAGGCATATGCTGTGGCGGAATTGGAGAACATTTTCTATGTAAGCTTATTGAAAATGATTTTACTGGAAAATATACTTTAACCGCAATAGACGACCAGTATGTCGAGCAATCGACAGTCGCTTCGGCACTTAAAAAATATAAGCTTGATACTGACGGTATGGAAGAAGTAATTCTAAAGAAAATAAAATGTGACGGTGAACTTTGTGGCAAAGAAAAGACTTGACCAACTTGTAGTTGAATATGGCATTGCTGAAAGCCGAGAAAAGGCCAAGGCACTTATTATGGCAGGACAGATTTATGCGGATAATCAAAAGGCGGATAAGCCGGGAACTACCTATGGTGATAATGTGAAAATAGAGCTTAGGGGAAATAAGCTTAAATATGTAAGTCGTGGTGGTCTGAAGCTTGAAAAGGCTATGACAGCTTTCGGCTTGAAGCTTGACGGAAGGATTACTATGGATGTTGGTGCATCAACAGGTGGATTTACAGATTGTATGCTGCAAAATGGAGCTAAAAAGGTTTATTCCGTTGATGTCGGCTATGGTCAGCTCGATTGGAAGCTCCGTAATGATGAACGAGTAGTAAATCTCGAACGCACAAATGTCAGATATATTACCGAGGAACAGGTTCCCGATAAAATCGAATTTTTAGTGTTGATGTTGCATTTATTTCATTGTGCCTTGTACTACCACCTGTCAGAAATCTTCTTGCAAATAATGCCGAGGCTGTTTGCCTTATAAAACCTCAATTTGAGGCAGGCAGAGATAAGGTTGGTAAAAAAGGTGTTGTAAGGGATATATCCGTTCATATTGAGGTTATAGAGAAAATTTATAATTTCTGTCTTGAAAATGGTTTTGATGTACTGGGCTTGGATTATTCCCCGATAAAAGGTCCTGAGGGAAACATAGAATATTTGATTTATATAAGAAAATCAGATAATCCAAAGGCTGTTGACGGTATAGATATAAAGGCTCTTGCGGAGCTTTCACATTCAACTCTGGATAAAACATAATCAGAAATTTATATTTTGTACTGCTTTAATTAAGCAGTTGGGAGGTAAGTATGAGAGCATTAAAAAGAATTGCCTTAATACCAAACCTTACAAAAAATGGAGCATATGAAGAATCGCTGAAAGCTATAAGACTTCTGAAATCATTCGGCGGTAAAATTTTAATGACAGCCGATTTATCAGAAAAATATTCTGATAATGATATAGCTTTTTTTTTGAATCACACGAAGTTCTTATACAGAAGTGTGATGCTGTTGTAACTATTGGCGGTGATGGTACTATCATTCACGCCGCCAAACACGCCGCAAATTTTGAAAAACCGCTTTTGGGAATAAATATGGGCAGACTTGGCTTTGTTGCCGAGCTTGAACCTAATGAACTTCCTATGCTTGAAAGGCTTTTTTTTCTGGAGATTATAATGTTGAAAAAAGACAAATGCTAAAGGTTACGCTGAAATCCAAAAAGTGGAAGCAAATCATTCTTTGCCTTGAATGATGCGGTAATTTCTCGTGGCTCTATGACGAAGATTATCGACCTTGATGTTTGGCTAAAAAAAAAGCTATATCTGCCATTATCGTGCAGATGGTCTTATTGTATCAACACCAACAGGCTCAAGTGCTTACGCACTTTCAGCAGGAGGTCCTGTAATAGAGCCGTCTATGTCTTGTATACTTATGACTCCGATTTGCTCTCATTCTTTGTTTTCAAGACCTGTGCTGTTTAATCCATCATCTGAAATTCTTGTTAATGCAGCTTCAAGAGAGGATACAGATTTAACGCTTACAATAGACGGTGAAACTACGATTCCGATAACTGCTGACGATACAGTAGTTATAACTACTGCGGAAATATATGCAGAATTGATTGTGTTAAAGGATAAGACTTTTTATAGGGTTTTAAGTGATAAATTTACGGAAAGAGGACTTTAAATATAACATATATTTAATAATAGCACTTAGTTCATAATAAATTTGAAAAGGCTTGAGCGAAACTTTTGATTTATTGAATTTATGTTAAATAAGCAAAATAGCTTTTAGAAATTTAATCCAAGCTCTGCTTGTTTGCAGAGATACTCCATGAGGAATGGTGATTTGATGAAAGCACGAAGACAAACAAAATACTTGAACTTATAAAGGATAAAAAGAATTGAAACTCAAGAGGAACTTCTGAATGAATTAAGAGGTCAGGGCTTTAATGTAACTCAGGCTACTGTTTCAAGAGATATTAAGGAGCTTAGGCTTATAAAAATTCCTGCTGGTGACGGAAATTACAAATATGCTATTGCACCACAAAAAATCCAATAATTCCATCAGATGTACTTAGTATTTTTACAAGCTCTGTAACAAGCGTTGATTATTCTTTTTAATATAGTTGTGCTAAAGACACATAGTGGTATGGCTCAAGCTGTATGTGCAGCGTTTGATAGTGTTCATCGCCCTGGTGTTGTAGGAACGATTGCAGGTGATGATACAATATTTATAGCAACAAGGGGGAGAGGAAGCTTCTCTTGCTCTTGTTACTGAGTTGAAAAAGATTCATCTCTTCTGGCAAGGTATAAGGGGAATTTTTATGCTTTCAAATTTATACATTGAAAATATTGCAGTTATCGAGAAAACAAGCATAGACTTTAAAAAAGGTCTTAATGTAATGACGGGTGAAACTGGTGCAGGTAAGTCTATTGTCATAGATTCTATAAATGCTGTTTTAGGTAACAGAACTTCTAAAGAATTGATTCGTACAGGTGCATCTTCAGCTTTTGTCAGTGCGGAATTTACAAATTTATCCGAAAAGGCTCTTGCTGTTATTGATGAAGCAGGCTTTGAACTTGAGGACGGAGAACTTCTTATTCAGCGTGAGATTAGCACGACTGGCAAGAATAAATGCAGAATAAACGGCAGACCTGCAACAGTTTCAACACTGAAAGAAATAGGAGTTCAACTTATAAATATACATGGTCAGCATGAAAGCTATGAACTTATGTCCCCAGAACTGCATATATCCTATATAGATAAACTTGCAGGCTTGGAGAGTGAAATTGAAGCCTATCAGGAAGTTTATAAGAAATATAAAAAGCTTTCCGCTGAGCTTAAAAAGCTACTGTCGATGAAAGCGAAAGAGAAAGAAAAATCGACCTCTTAAAGTATCAGATAGATGAGCTTGAAGATGCAGATTTGCGTGACGGAGAATACGAAGAGCTTAACGAACAAAAAGCAGTTTTGCAGAACAGCGAAAAAATTATTGAAGCAATTATGTCCTCTCGTGCTTTGATGAACGGTGATGAAGAAAGTTCTGGCGTACTCGAAAATTTACAGGAGATAAACTCACAGCTTTCTGATATTTCAGAATATATGAGCGAAGTTGAGCCGATAAATTCAAGAATAGAATCAGCGATTTATGAACTTGAAGATTGTCTTTCAGAGCTTACAGGCTTGACAGATTTAGTTGATACAGACGGTGGTTCACTTGACAGTATAGAAGAAAGGCTCGACCTTATTTATACACTCGGTAAAAAAATATGGCTCTACAATTAAGGAAATGCTTGATTTTCTTGATAAGGCTAAAAAAGAGCTTAATGCTCTTGTGATGTATGACGAGAACAGAGAGGCTCTTATAAAAGAATGTGATAAGGCTTATAAAGAAGCAGAAAAGCTTGCTAAAGCCCTATCTGAAAAGAGAAGAGCAACATCATCAGAATTTGCAGATAAGGTTTGCGAGGAAATGGCTTTTCTTGATATGCCGAATGTAAAGCTTGTTGTTGTGCAAGAAAAATGCGAGCTTAATTCTCTTGGCTGTGATAATATTGAATTTCTGATTTCAACTAATCCCGGAGAACCCCTAAGCCTATTTCAAAGATAGCGTCAGGCGGTGAGCTTTCAAGGATAATGCTTGCTGTTAAGAACGTTCTTTCTGATAAGGACGATATTGATACGCTGATTTTTGATGAAGTTGATACAGGTATAAGCGGAAGTGCCGCACAAAAGGTTGGTTTGAAATTAAGAGAGGTTTCAAAAAGTAGACAGGTTCTTTGTGTAACACATTTGGCACAGATTGCAGCTATGGGAAATTCACATTTTAAGATTTCTAAAAGCGTTAGAGACGAAAAGACTTTCACGAAAGTTGAAGAACTTGACCACGAGGGAAGAAAACAAGAGCTTGCAAGAATTATTGGCGGTACTGAGATGACAAAAGCGTCTTTGGACTATGCTGAAGAAATGCTAAGAGCTGGCGAAAACATCTAAAACGCATTGCCTTAAGAAACTTAAAATTTAGGTCAAGTCTTTGGTGGGTTTTAAGGGTGAGGACCTTAAAATCTTTTGTCCACTTTTTGACTAATGTTGTTGATAAGAAAAATTTAAGCGGTGGACAAAGTCCACTGCTTTGGGAGCAAAGAATGTTAAGGGCGTTGCCCTTAAAACCCATGAGGGACTCCGTCCCTCAACCCTGCGAGCCTTTGAAAAGGCTCGAGCGAAACTTTTAAAATTTATTAGCTAATCGGTAGTTTAGTCTTCCGCGTGAATAAACTTCCCTAACTTAATACGAGCGAGGCTTGCCGAGCGATTCCGCGTTTTGGCTGCGGCGGCTCGCCGCCTCGAGCGAAACTTTTAATTGTCTTAGATAAGTGCAATAGCTGAGTGGTAGTGAATTTTTCAAAACCAATTCTGGATTTTGGTTATATAAAATTATAAAAGGAGATTTTAAAAATGGAAGATTGTATTTTTTGTAAAATTATTAAGGGAAAAATTCCTTCAAAAAAGGTTTATGAGGACGATGAAATATTAGCATTTCACGATATTTCACCTATGGCTCCTATTCATGTTGTAATTATTCCAAAGAAACATATTGCTTCTGCTAATGAATTAACAGAGGAAAACGCTGCCTTCATTTCTCATATCTATGTAACTGCGGCTAAGATTGCAAAGGAACTCGGCATTGACGAAAGCGGTTATAGAATCGTAAATAACTGTGGTGCTGACGGCGGTCAAACTGTTTTCCATATTCATTTCCACCTCTTGGGAGGCAAAAAGCTTAATACTGAGCTTGCATAATATGAGTATTGAACTTATAAGACTTAATAAAAAAATCACCTGACTATAAAAGCGTCAAGAGGCTTTATAAATCAGCTTTCTACTGATGAAAAAGCACCATTTGGGTTGCTTATGCGTAAATCTAAAAAGGATAATGTAGACTTTTTGGGCGGCGTATAGCGGTGATAAATGGGTAGGGCTTGCTTATGTTCTGAGTTACAGAGATATTTCATATCTGTTTTATCTTGCTATTGATGATAAAGCAAGAGGAAATGGCTTTGGAAGTGGTGTTCTTGGTGCATTGAAAGAAAAGTATAAGGGTAGAAATCTTTTCTTGCGATTGAGGAGATAGATGAAAAGGCTGAAAATTATTCCGAAAGAATTAATCGCAAGAAATTTTATGAGAAGAACGGTTTTCATGACCTTAATTGTAAGTTGAGAGAGGCAAGCGTTGTTTATGATTTGCTTGGTTTAGGCGATAAAATTAAGCCTAAGGATTATGCAGATATGTTTGATGAATATCTTGGAAAGATGTTCAGAAGATTTGTTAAGATGGAAATTTTAGATTGATTTTTAATATTAAAGGCTGAAGTATTCATTTTTATGGAGGAATATTATGAAGCGTCCATTTGCGGTATTGGGATTTACTTATCTTACTGCCCTTATGGTCGCTTTATTTGTTGGCTCAAATATTGCATACATTCTTTTGGATGTTTTAGCAGTTTTGTTTGTTATATCTCTTTTTGTCAAAAAACTGCGTAAACGAATCGCATTGCCATTTATATTTATAACATCAGCTGTTGCAATGCTTATGTTTTCAACATTTGTGGAGCAAAAGTTGAAAACTTTTGAAGTTTTGTCAGGCACAGAACAGAGAATTACTGCAACAGTATGTGATGAGGTTTACGAAAGCAACGGAAAATATTACTATCCTTTGGAGATTACAAAAATCAGAAATTCAGAGCTTTCAGGGTTTAAAATCCTTGCAAGCTCAAGCGTTTTGTATGATGTTGATGTTTATGATGAACTTGATGCGAAAAATTTCTCTATATCAAAATGCTGATTCTGTTTTTGGAAATTATGATATTTCTAAGGGATATTTTCTGCGAGGTGCAATAAAGCATTATAGTGGAGTTGTGACCGAAAAAGCTTATGAAAAACCGTTTTATTATAACTTTATTTTACTTAGAAGAAATATAAAGAGCGTTATTTCTGAATATTTGCCACAGGATTGTGCGAATTTGCTTACGGCAGTTATGCTCGGTGATAAACATAGCTTTACAACCGAAGAAAAAGAAATGTTTTCCTCGGCGGGTGTGTCACATCTAATGTCGGTTTCTGGCTTTCATGTTACAATTGTAGCACAGCTTTTTATGCTGATTTTTGCAGTGTTTTTTCGCAGAAAGCGTATTGGTGCAGGAGTATCAATCCTTGCATTACTTGTATTTATGGCAGTTACAGGATTTTCTCCGACAGTTGTCAGGGCAGGAATAATGCAGATAATATTTTTAATTGGATTGATGATATTCAGAAGTCCCGAAACCATTTAATTCGTTAGGCTTTTCTGTGCTTGTGATATGCCTTTTGAATCCGTATAGCTGTGCAGACTTTGGATTTTTAATGTCTGTTGGAGCTACTTTTGGAATTTTCTGTGCCTCTGAAAGAATTAAAACAAATATAATTGAAAGATTGCAACAGAAAAAGCCAAGAAGATTTAAGAAATTTTCATTGAGAAGAATTATTCCGAAAAAGAAAGCTGAAAAATTTGTTTCCTCGATAGTATCAGTTATAGCTATGACAATTTCTGCGACTGTATTTACGCTTCCTGTAACACTGATAGTTTTTAAGCAATTTCCGATTTATTCTGTTATATCGAATTTGCTGATTTCGTATCCAGCAAGTATTATGATAGCTTTCGGAATAATTGCAGTGCTTTTTAATTTTTCTGGAATTCTATCATTTTTGACAGTGCCAATAATGTTTGTCTGTGAGCTTATCGCAAAATATATTATGTTTTGGACAGAGGCTATTGCGAATTTGCCATTTTCGGTTATCAGACTGAATTACTCATTTGTACCATTTTGGTTGGCTATTGTGATTTTGGCTTATTTTATTGTGCGAAAGCTTAAAAATCGTAGGTTTGCAGTGAAATTTACAACGATAAGCGGAACTGCAACGCTTGTTCTGATGATTCTTGCATATGACATTTATATGATGACAGGAATTTCAGTTTATATTGCTGATTGTAATAACGGAATAAATATTGCAGTAAGTTCAAGTGAAAATAATTCTATGGTTACATATGGCGGCAGTAAGGCTTATGACTTATTTGAATATTTAGAAACAAGAAAAATTTCTGAGTTTGAATATCTTATGATTACAATACCAAGTTCATACTATTCAAAAAATGCTAATGAAATTTTGCAAGATTATTCTGTAAATAATATCGGCATATATGATATTGAAAAAGCTGATGAAAATTTATTAGGTCTTGCAGAAACAAAGGGAAAAATTATTGAATATAAGCCTGATATACAGAATAATGTCAGCTTACCTGATTATAAAATTACAAGTATAGAAACAAAAAGCGGAGTGTTTACGCATTTTACTTTTTTTCTGAAGATTTTGATATACTTGTTATACCTAATGGTGGAGATTGCTCGGAGATGCCAAGAGAATGGCTTAATTCAGCAATTTGTGTTATGAGTGAGTTACCAGAAAATTATGAATTGCTAAGACCTGTTGAAATTATACTTTCTTGCAGTGATGAAAATGTATATGAGCCATATAGCAATTTAGAAAGCATATGTGATACAATTTATGCTACTTGCTTTTATGATAATATTCGTATGAGTATTTGGCAGAGCGGTGAAGTTTCGATTTGGAGTGAGAATAATTGGCTGTTTTAAATGAACAGGATTTTAAAAAAAGAAATTTTATCAGGAAATTTTTCACAGCTATATTTGATATATGGCGAAGAGAAATATCTTGTTAAAAAGTATACAGAGTATATTTATTCAAAGCTTATAGGAAAAAAATCATCAGATTTTGACAGCGATATTCTTTCAAGTGATGCGGATTTACAGAGTATTGCTGATGCCGCAGAACAGTTGCCGCTTATGAGCGAAAAACGCTGTGTATGTGTGAATGACTTTGATTTTGAGTCCATTTCTGAAAGTGACCTAAAAAGTCTGATAGCTTTTTGCTCTGATTTGCCAGAAAGTACAGTGTTAATTTTTTCCCAGCCTACTTTGACATCAGACAGCAAAAAAAACAAACAAGACTAAGAAATTCTCAACAATGGCTGAAAAAGTAGGAACAGTTCTTCATTGTGAAAAAAAGGGGAGAAATAGCTCTCGAAAGAAATATAATATCTTGGGCAAAAAAGCTTGGCTGTGAGATTGACGAAATAAATGCGGCAAAGCTTATCGCAAGCTGTGGCACTGATATGAATACACTCGAAAATGAAACTCAAAAGCTATGTGCATATGTCGGCTCGGGAATTATAGCTGATGATGCTATTAAAGCTGTTGCTGTGAGAAATACGGAAGCAAGAATATTTGCCCTGTCAGATTCGATAATCAGAAGGGATTATAATTCAGCTTATAAACAGCTTGATTTACTGTTTTATCAGAGAGAGAAGCCTGAAGTTATATTAGGAGTTTTAAGCTCCGCATTTGTAGATATTTATAGAGTGAGAACAGCTATTGAGAGCGGTGAAAAGGCAAGTGCTTTAAAGGATATTTTTCCGTATAAGGGCAAGGAATTCAGACTTAGAAATGCTGAAAGAGATATGAAGCAATATTCAAATAAGGCAATTTCTAAAATTCTTGATGCGATTGCTTATGCTGATATAAGGCTTAAATCTAATGTGGGTAATCAGCGTACGGTTTTAGAGATGTTGATTGCAAAAATACTTCTGATTGTAAAAGAGGACAGCGGTAAATGATTAAAGTTAAGGAAGCGATTATAGTTGAGGGAAAGTATGATAAGATAAAGCTTTCCTCTATAATTGATGGATTGATTATAACAACAAATGGTTTCGGAATTTTTAATGACAAGGAGCGGCAATATCTTATTCGCGAGCTTGCAAAACGTGGAATAATCGTTCTTACAGATAGCGATTCTGCGGGCTTTGTTATAAGAAATTTTCTGAAAGGTTCTGTGCCTAAGGAACAAATTAAACACGCATATATTCCTGATATTTTTGGCAAGGAGAAACGCAAAGATAAGCGTTCAAAAGAGGGAAAGCTCGGTGTAGAGGGGGTTTCTAAAGAGCTTATACTTGAAGCTTTGAGAAAATGCGGTGCAAGCTGTGAAGACAGTGGTTCAGAGTTTATTGAGAGGGAAGAAATTACAAAGGCGGATTTCTTTGTTTATGGTTTGACAGGTGGAAGTAATTCCTCAGAAAGACGAGAGTTACTTAAAAGCGTTTGAATCTTCCGGAAAATATGACTACAAATTCAATTCTTGGAGTTTTAAATTGCTTAATGACAAGAGATGAGTTTATAGACCTTATGGAAGAACTTTATTTAGATTAGTGGTGATTTTATGAATACTCCTTTATATAATGCACTTGTCAATCATAAAAGATTGAATAGGTCATCTTTTCACACTCCTGGTCATAAGTCATCGGGAATAATAAATTCAGAATTATTGGAACTTGATTATACTGAATTACCTGATACAGATGCTCTTTTTTGAGGCAAGTGGTGTTATTCTTGAGTCGGAAAAAAATCTTGCAAAACTTTTTGGTGTGAAAAGAACGCTTATATCTGCTGGTGGTTGTTCTCTTGCGATTATGACAATGATAAGACTTGCAACTATGAACGGTGGAAAGCTTCTTTGCGGAAGAAATATACATAGAAGTGCGGTTAATGCTATGACGCTTCTCGGAGTTGAGCCTATATGGCTTTTGCCAAGAAATAATGGAGCTTTTACAGGTAGAATTTATGCCGAAGATGTTTGCAAGGCTCTTGCTGAAAATTCTGATATTTGCGGCTGTTATATTACAAGCCCAACCTATTACGGAGAGATTTCTGATATAGCTGGAATTTCTAAGGTTTGCAAGGAATATAATATACCGCTTTTGGTGGATAATGCACATGGTTCGCATCTAAAATTCCTTTCTGAAGATATTCACCCTATAACGCTTGGTGCAAGTATGACTGCTTGTTCTGTGCATAAAACACTTCCTGTTCTGACGGGTGGTGCTTTGCTGAATATTAATGATGATAGATTTATTGAAGGTTCAAAGGAGGCAATGTCGCTTTTTGCTTCAACAAGTCCGCCATATCCGATAATGGCATCAATAGACCTTTTGTGCAGATTATATTTCTAAAAAATGCAGATATTTATAAAAGGCTTGAGCCTATAATTGCAGAAATTAAGATTTTAGCCGACCGCTTAGGAATATTACAGCCTGATGGTTTATGCGACCCTTTGAGAATAGCTTTGAATACTGCATCTATCGGAATTTCAGGAGAAAAAAAGCAGGAGAATTTTTCAGAAGTATGGGCGTTGAACCTGAATTTGCTGATGATGAAAATGTTGTATTTATATGTACTCCATTTAATTCTGAAAATGATTTTACCAATCTTAGAAATGCTATTAAATTACTCAATAAACTTGATAAAGATTTTGTTGTAAAAGAAAAATCTAAAATTTTTTTTGCCAAAGCGTGTGATGAGTTTAAGAGAGGCTGTTCTTGGAAAGAGTGAATTTATTCCAAGAGAAAAAGCGATTGGAAGAATTTCAGCAGATACAGCTTGCCCTTGTCCGCCTGGAATACCTGTTTATATGCCAGGCGAAATTATAGAATCTTATGATTGCTTAAATGAATTTGTAAAGGTTTTGATTTAATTTTTATCAAATTTATTCTGTATAAAAAAACCAGCCATAGCTTATTTTTTGAGCTATGGCTGGTTTTTCGTAATTTATTAAATTATTCAGCAAGGAATCTATTCATAAGTGTGCAACCTGGTTCAATATAAAGTCCAGTCTTTTCTGCTGTTTCCTCACAGAATGTAGAAACACCACTATTCTTCTCATCATTACTTCTATAAATGAGAAATGGAACAGGGTCAGAAGTATGAGTTTTTAAGCAAATTGGTGTTGGATGGTCAGGAAGAATCATAACACTATAATCATCTCCGCAATCCTTTAAATATGCAATAAGTGGAGTGAGAATTTTTTCATCTATAATTTCAATAGCAAGCTTTTTATTCTGAATTTCAGCTCTATGGCCACATTCATCAGGAGCTTCAATGTGAATATAAACGAAATCTTGTCCCTTTTTGAGTTCGTCTATGGCAGCCTGAACCTTGCCATCGAAGTTTGTGTCTATATAAGCTGTTGCACCTTCAACTTGGCAAACATTCATTTCCGCACATTTACCAATACCCTTGAGGAGGTCAACAGCAGAAATCATAGAAGCTGATTTTCCAAACTTACCTTTAAAGCTATCAAGCTTTGGTTTAGTACCTTCGCCCCCAAAGCCAAATTGAGTTTGCAGGACGCTTGCCCTCAGCAATTCTCTTTTTTGTTGACAGGGTGTTCCATAAGCAAATCATAGCTTTTTTTCATCATATCATAAAGTTCAGCTATATAGTCGCCCTTTGGAATATAATCAGTAATTTTTCTATCAGAAATATCATGTGGAGGTGTTAATACTCCAGGGTGTGGCTCACCCTTTGCCCAAACAAGGCAATGACGATAGCTTACACCAGCATAGAATTTGAATTTATCAGAGCCAAGCTTTTCGTCAATGTATTTGATAAGTTCTTCTGCTTCAGGTGTAGAAATATCTCCTGCACAGTAATCAACCATTGTCTTATCTTCGTAATTTGGCTCATCTGAAAGTGTGACAAGGTTGCAACGGAGAGTTACATCATCAGGCTTGAGGTCAATGCCGATACTTGCTGCCTCAAGTGGAGAACGACCTGAATAGTAAATTGCAGGGTCATAGCCTAAAACAGAAAGGTTAGCAACATCGCTGCCAGGCTTTAAGCCAGCACCAACTGTTTTAACTAAACCAACTTCACCTTTAGAAGCAAGGTAGTCCATATTAGGTTTATTTGCAGCCTGCATAGGTGTCATATTATTAAGCTCCGGTACAGGTCTGTCAGCCATACCATCGCAAAGAACAACTGCGTATTTCATTATAAATCCTCCTAATTTCGCTTTAAGATAATTTACTTATCTTGCATAAATATTATATTACTATGAAAGCAAATTAGCAAGTCCTAATTGATAACTGATATAGAAAATATCTGCTCACAGAAAGCTTAATTATGGCTTATATCTTGTAAAATTTGGTTTATGTATAAATTGCGTGATTTTTTCTTAAAAGGTATGTTATACTATAATAAATAAACTAATTAACAGGAGATTTAAATATATGAAGGTTCAAAGAAATAAAAAGATATGCTGTGAGAAAGCGAAAAAATTATACTGCTCTTAAAGTTACAACTGTATTGCTGACACTTTTAGTTATTGCCGCAGGAACAGTTTTTGTGTGGTTCTTGCTTAAAACAGAACCTCAGACAGCATCAACAGAACCAAGCTCATCGCAAGGCTCTGTTGAAAGCAAGGCGAATGTTAAGGTTGAATCTTCGGAAATATCTGAGGATAATCCTAAGCGTGACCCTAAATTGCCTGATTATTCAAATAAATTTAAGTATACTGAAAAGTTGATAAAGGATTCTGCATTAAGTGACAAGCTAAGCGCTGAAGATGCAGTTTTATATGACACTGCAAATGATATCTTTTATAAAAAGAATGCTGATGCTAAGTGTTATCCTGCAAGCACAACAAAACTTCTTACTGCTATTGTTGCAAATAAAATTCTTGATAATGATGAAGTTATAACAGTAGGAAATGAAATAACTCTTATCGGTGAAGATTCAAGCGTTGCAGGACTTGAGGTAGGTCAAAAGCTTACGGCAAAACAGCTTTTATATGCAATGCTTCTTCCATCTGGTAATGATGCGGCATATACTATTGCGGTAGCGTCTGCAAGAAAATTCAAGGAAAATGATAAGCTTCCTGCGAAAGAGGCAATAGAAGTTTTTGCGGAACTTATGAATGATGCGGCTACTGAATTAGGTGCAGAACATTCTCATTTCACAAATCCTGATGGTTTTCACGATAAGAACCACTATACGACCGCTCTCGATATGGTCAAGATTGCAAGTTATGCAAAATCTATCCCATTGATTTCTGAAATATGCGGAACTTATCAGATAACACAAAAGCTAAAGAGTGGAGAAGAATTTTACTGGGTAAACTCTAATAAGCTTTTAAATCAAGGCGAGGATTGCTATTCTGAATATGCAGACGGTATGAAAACAGGCTTTACAGATGAGGCAGGAAGCTGTGTTATTTCATCATTTACAAAGAATGGCAAAACTATGCTTACTGTCGCAATGAATTTCTCCTGAACTTTACGGAAAATATTATGATACGCTTATTCTTGCAAAGCTTGGTTTTAAGCAGAATAAAATTGATTTCAGCTACACTGAGCAATCAGAAGAATAGAAAGCTATCTTGAAGTCAGAAGATTTGAAAAAATTACAGAGAAAACAGACCAAAAGGTCATTTGTTCAACATCGCCGTCAGCCGTAATAGGGCTTTCGGCGATTTTCTTTTTATCGAGAGTATATTCAACAGAGCCGACCTTATCACCTTTTTTTAATAGGTGCGTCTATGCTTTCAGGAAGATTGAGCTTTTTCTGTTATACCCTTTTCTTCGCCTTTTTTGATAAGTATAGGTGTAGTTTCATTTACGGCTGTTTTAACAGTGCCTTGCATACCGCCAACAACCTGAATATCTGTTACCGCTCCATCAGGTGCTTTTGGTGTATACATAGAATAGTTTGCAAAGCCATAATCAAGAACCGTAGCCGCATCTGTAAATCTTTCTTTTTCCCGAAGTACTTCCGAGAACAACACCGATTAAGGATAAATTTCCTCTTGTGGCTGTTGCAGTGATACAGCTGCCCGCATCGCCTGTTGTACCAGTTTTAAGACCTGTTATTCCATTATAGCTTTTTAAGTAGTTTATTTGTATTTACAAGCTGAGTCTTGCCATCACGAAGATAGTCCATCCATATTCCTGTGTATTTGAAAATATCCTTATGCTTTATAAGCTCTTTGGACATAAGTGCGACATCATAGGCACTTGTAAGATGACCTTCTTCATCAAGACCGTTGCAGTTTTTGAAGGTAGTATCCTTCATACCAAGTTCTTTGCTCTTTGGTTCATTTTTGCAACAAATTCTTCTTCTGTTCCACAAAGATGTTCGGCAAGAGCAACGGCGGCATCATTGGCTGAGGCGACAACCGTTGCCTTAATCATCTCATCAACCGTCATTGTTTCGCCTTCTTCAAGCCATATGTCAGAGCCACCCATAGATGCTGCGTGGGCACTTGCTGTAACAGTTTCGTCCATAGAAAGTTTGTTAGAATCTATTGCTTCAAATACAAGAAGAAGTGTCATAACCTTTGTTATTGACGCACAAGCACGAATTTCGTGTGCGTTTTTTTCAAATAGAACTTTTCCAGTTTCAGGCTCCATAAGTACGGCAGATGGGGCAGTTATAGCGGTTTCTTCAAGAGCATTAGCACTTATAGGCATAGCTGTTATAAAAAGTGTGGACAGAAAAATGGCGATTGTTCTTTTTTCCATAATTTCATAAAAACACCGTCCAAATAATAATCTTTTATAAAGCTTATGCAAGTCTTTTTTTATGATATAACTTTATTATTTGTTTTTTCTTATTATGCTTTTTGCCAAGATTATATGCAAGGAATACTAATACTACAAGGATTAGCATACCTCCTGCACCAAAGATAAAATATGTAAAACCGTTTTCTGATTTTATTGATTTTCTATTTCCAATAGAAATATCTGTCGTATTTTCTTCTGTATTTTCATTGCTTTTTTTCTTTGTTGGATTCTTTATTAGAGTTATTTTTAGACCTTGAGGTTTCTCGTTTCTTATTGATTCTGTTTTGTTTCTTTCTGTTTTAGAACTTGTGTTGCTTTGCGGAACTTATTACATCACCACTTTTACTGACTGTGACAGATGGTGAATTTTCTATGGTAAGATATTCTGCATCAGAATTGACAGCCTCAAAAATTTTGGTCGAGAAACTATAAGAAGCATTATCAGTTGAGTTTAATGGCTTGAATCTTATAGTAAAAAGCCTTTCGCTTTGAGAAGATGTAGTTTGTCCGCTGTTATTTAGCCAAACTATTCTTACAGTTCCGCTCTCTGGTTCGTAAGTATCTATATCAGTATTTGCTGTTGCTGAAAGAAATTTAAGTTTAGAATTATCATATTGAATATCAAGTCTTAAAGCTGAAATTTTAGCCTGAAATTACTTTTAGCGTTGAAATATATATCAAAGCCTCTATTAAGTTGAATTTTATCGCCACTATATTCTAAATCAAAATAAAGCCCATTGGCGGAATGAACATAGTAAGGTATATAAAACATAAAAACTGCAAAAATAAAAGCAAGAACTTTTTTTCATCAAAATCACTTCCATATTATGGAATTATATTATAAAATCATTATAATTGATATTCTTATGTATTGCAAGAAATGGAGTTTATTTATGAAAGATGAATTAAGTGAAGTTTTTGCAAAGTTGTATATTTACTTGCAAAAAGTCTAAAAGTATAGTATAATATAATATAAAAATTGCACAGTAGGAGGGGAATATGGACTATACTGGAAAAAAATGCCCCATTTGTTCCGAAAAATTCAAGGCTGATGATGATATAGTTGTTTGCCCGAAATGTGGTGCACCATATCATAGAAGCTGTTATGAAAAGGAAGGAAGATGTATTTTCCTTGACTTGCATAGAAGCAATGAGGCTTGGAAAGACGAAGAAGATGATACTCAAAGTGAGCAGGAAAACACTAAAACCAAGAAATGCAGATTTTGCGGTCATATGAATGACGAAAATGCAGTTGCTTGTGAACAGTGCGGAAGAAGCTTTATAGAGTATCAATATCAGAATATGAATGATGACGGAGGCAATCCTAATCAAGATTTTGAAGGATTTCCCGATGGCTTTGGTGGCGGTATGCCGATAAAGATTGACCTTATGGCAGGTGTTAAGCCTGATGAGGACTTTGACGGCGTGAGTGGCGAAGAGCTTTCAAAATATGTTAAGAATAATACCATATACTATATGGGAATATTCAAGCGTATAAAGGATACAGGTAAGAGCAGATTTAATTTTGCCGCCTTTCTCTTTGGCGGAGGCTGGATGCTATATAGAAAGAAATATGTTTCTGGTGGAATTTTAACCGCTATTATGGCAGTCTTAGCAATGACTATGACTTATGTGACATATTTTGTTTCTGCAAGTGTGCTTGATACTGTTGCACAAGGGCTTAATCAGGCATATCCGAGAGGTTATACTGTTATAGATTTCTTTTTTAATGCAATTTGTCAGCTGCCTTTTGACCAAGGGCTTATTGCTATTCTTCCATATGCACTTTCGTTTTTGAATTTTGTAATAATGCTTATAATAGGTTTTACTGCAAATAGGTCATATTATAAATTTGTTATTAAACAAATAAAATCACTAAAAAAGCCGAACAATCTATAGCAATTACAGAGGGTGCCTCTGATGATTCACAAGTATCAGAAAGCAATAAGAAAGCATTGAATGAAAAGCTTATGGAAAAGGGTGGAACAAATAATGCACTTGCAGTTTGTCTGCTTGTATGCGATTTATTATTGTCATTCTTGCCACAGTTTTTTATACACTGATTATTACTTAAAAAATATAAATATAAAAAATTAAGGAAGTGGTGTTTTTGAAAATTACAAAAGCAGTTATACCTGCCGCAGGCTTAGGAACAAGAGTTCTTCCTGCAACTAAAAGTATGCCAAAGGAAATGTACCCTATCGTAGATAAGCCAGCTATTCAATATATTGTTGAGGAAGCTGTTAATTCGGGTATTACAGATATTCTTATCATAACAAACAGAGGTAAGAATATAATTGAAGATTATTTTGATCGTTCTCCTGAGCTTGAAGGTCGTTTACTTGAAGATAAGAAAGAAGAATTTTATAATCAGGTGGTTTCAGTTTCTAAGCTTGCAAATATCTTCTTTTTAAGACAGAAGGAAACAAAGGGTTTAGGACACGCTGTCAACTGTGCTCGTTCATTTATTTCAGGAGAACCTTTTGCAGTTCTTTATGGTGATGATGTTATCATCGGCGAAGACCCTGCTTGTGGTCAGCTTATCAGAGCATATGAGAAGTATGGCAAAGCAGTTGTTGGCATTAAAGAGGTTGCTAAAGAGAATATCCATAAATATAGTTCACTTAAGGTTGAACATCTTGATGGTACATATTATAGCTGTACAGATATGGTTGAAAAGCCAAAAACAGAAGCAGATGTTCTCTCATATTTTTCTATTCTTGGAAGATGTGTTCTTACACCTGATATTTTTGATTTGCTAGATAAGACTGCTCCTGGTGCTGGTGGAGAGATTCAGCTTACAGACGCTATGAGAGTTCTTGCACAAACAGTCGGAATGATAGGTGTTGATTTTACAGGCAAGCGTTATGATATAGGCAATAAGCTTGGTATTCTTGAAGCTACTGTTGAGCTTGCACTTAAGCATCCTGAACTTAAAGACGATTTCAGAGCTTATATTAAGAATCTTGCATCAGAGCTTTAATTTGATTGGCTTTGAGTAGTGACAAACGGAATTTAATATGATATAATCAAAATCACCGATAACTGCATTAAAGCTTATCGGTGATTTTTGCATAACTATCGGGAGTGAATATAATGGAAATACAGAGTGCGTTCGATTTAGTAGCTGATAAGGTAGAAAAAGCTCTTGCTGAGCAGGATTATAAAAAAGACAAAATGTAGATTCACAAAATGATAAGGAAATTACAGCACTTTATACAAGTGAAGATACAGCTTATAATATAGTATATTATAAAGCTAAAATGCGTATGGTTCTTCGTCAGTGCGAGATGTCTGGTGCTGAGCCTGATAATAACTGGAAATCTGTTGCAACTTGGCTTTTGACCCAGAAGTTGACTGAAAAGGAAGCTGATAATATAGCTTCAGATTTTATTGAAACAATTCAAGGCCCTAAGCAACAGGCTATTACACAAACACGCAAAAAAAAAGAAAAAGGATAATGACGGAAATGTTGATTCCCTTTTCTTAGCTAATAGAATGGTAAATTATTTTCCAGAGCTTAAAGAAGACATAGCTTATGAAAAATTGCACTATGCTAATTTCAGAGGAATAACTTTTGCTAAAGAAAAGATTTTGCCACTTTTTAAGCAGTATGTTGCAAATGAGGGTGCCAATAATCTTGGAAAGCTTTCTAAGTCATTGAATGATATTTATAATATGGGCGACCTTGATGTTAAGGGAATTATATCATATATTCTCTTTAATTCTATTGAGGATGAAAAAAAAAGCGTGAAATGCTTCTCGAGAATTTTACAGAGGCTAATAAAAAAGTTATTGTTGCTGCTTTTTCACTTCGTGGAAAGAAAATCAAGCCAGAAAAGCCAAAGAAAAAGCGTTCAGGTATGTTTATGGAGGCACTTGAAGCTAAGCAACAAGCAGGAAAATAGTATAATTTATGCGTAAGTTATAATCTGACTTACGCTTTTTTATTTAAATTTGTTATTTTGTCTATTGACTGCATTATACTGTTGAGATAAAATATTGTTGATAGAAAATAAATATCTATCGTAAATTTTTAAGGAGTGTATTAAATTTATGAAAAAAGAAAATTGCAGTTTTATTTCTTGCGTCAATTTTAGCTCTTTCAGCAGCAGCTTGTAACAGCAGTTCCTCAGGAACAACAAGCAAGGTTGAAAGTGCAGGAGATACAACATCTTCAGTTTCTTCTGTAGCTGAAAATGGTACTGATAGTAACGCGGAAAGCAAAACTGAGAGTAAATCTGATGATAAAGCCGAAAGCAAGGCTGGTGAAAGTAAATCAGAGACATCTTCTGCAAATGTAGATGTTAAAGACCTTCTCAAGAAGAGCTATATTGATATAGTTAAAGATGGTAAGTATTATATGAGTATGACTATTGCTGCATCAGCTAAGGCTTCTTTAGATAGTTCTTCTGATACTCCATCAGAAATTACAATGGTAGTAGCAGTGGATTCAGCTGATCAGAAAATGTATGTTGATTTTGGATATTCTATGATGAGCTTCAGAAGATAATCGTTGCTGATGGTAAGCAGTGGATGCTTGACGATAAAAATAAAGTTGCATACTATACACCAACAACAGATGATGTTCAAAAAATCTCTTGACAGCATGACAAGCAGTTTACTCGGTTCAACTGAAGATATAGAAAAGAATATGAAATATATTAGCGATAGCATTGAAAACTTCAATGGTAAGGATTGCTATGCTGTTGTTTATGAAGCTAAAAGTGAAGTAAGTCTTGCTGAGGGCGTTTCAATGACAAGCTCAAGCGGACTTAGCGCAGAACAGACATATTATTTTGATAAGGAAACTAATAAGCTTGTTGGAATAAAGACAAATGTAATGGGTGCAAATGCAAGTATTGTTATAAACGAACTTACATCTGAAGTTCCAGCTGATATCTTTACAATTCCAACTGATTATAAGCAAACAGATGTGTCCTCTATGATGTCAGCAGCATCAGCTGAATAATTAAAAATTAAATAATGCTTAAAGGCTTGATTACTTAAAAAGGTAGTCAAGCTTTTTTTTCTTGAATAACACATATATCCTTTGGGGATAATTTATTTGGTGATGCTTATGTATTATAATTATCATAGTGTAGCTAAAAAAACTTATTCGAGAAGGAAAGCTGATAGATTGGTACTATATAGAAAGGCATAATAAGATAAGCCCAGCATTGGTACTTATATTTGATGATTTTAAGCACCCTGTTATGCCTATCAGAGAAGATAGATGGAATGAGTATGAACAATTAATAAATTCTATGAATGACAAAATAAAATAAGATTAAATGCTTTAAAAAAATATAATGATAAAATGTACAAAAATTATTATAAAAGAAGAATATTATATAATTTTATTTGACTTATTGTTTGATTGTGCTATAATTATAACATAAAAACAATTTATTTTTATTTAATTATTACTATTGAAATTGTTGAATGGGGCGATTTTTATGAAAAATAGTATTTTTAAAAAAAGAATATTTGTTATATTGCTTTCAGGTATTATAGCTTTTTCTGCTTATGGCTCTATGCCAATAAGTACAATCTCAGTATCAGCAGCAGAAACATCATTAAGTAATATGCCAGCAGCAATTACAGGCTTAAAATTTACTTCTCAGACAAATTGAAGTACACTTTCTTGGAATATGTCAGAAGATGCCTCTGGATATTATGTTTATGTTAAGTCTTCTAAAGAACCATATAATTTTTTTAAATATGCTACTATTGAAGATGGAAAAATTACAAGTTGGACAGGCGAAAATCTGACAGCAGGAAAAATTTATGAATTTAGAGTTCAACCATATAAAATAGTTGATTCAAAAAATATATAAAGGTGACTATGAGGAAATTGCTACGATAACCACTCCGGCAACCGTAAGAAAAATATTGGCTTCAGATATAACAGATACCTCGATAACACTTAATTGGGGGAACTGTTACTAATGCTGATGGATATTACATATATAGAAGACTTGATTCTGAATATGAGCCTAAGCTTATAAAAACTATAGATGACCAACAGACTATTCAATGGACAGATATTGAGCTTGATTCAGAGTCAATTTGTGAGTATGATATTAAGGCTTATAAGGAATTTAATGGCGAAAGAATTTTTAGTGATGATGTATGGCTTTTTACAGCTACAAATCCATCTGGTGTCACAAATTTAAAAGTAAGCTCACAAACAGCTAATACAATTACTTTGAATTGGTCTGGCAGCAAGGGAGCTATAATGTACGATATATATCAGGAATCAAGTAAAACTCCAGGTACCTTTGTTAAAGTTGACACAGTTGATTCATATACAACTTCGTATGTTAGAGGGGGCTTTCATCAGGAACAGAATATACCTTTAGAGTGCAACCAATTAAATCACATCAAGATAAAATGTATAAGGGTAAATACGGGGAAATTAAAACTATTACACTGCCTGCAAGCGTAAGAAAAGTATTAACATCTGATATAACTGAAACATCAATTACTATAAATTGGGGGGCTGTAACAGGTGCAACAGGATATTGTATTGATAGAAAGCCCACAACAGAAAAAAAAATATACTCGTGTTAAGGTTATAGCGAATAAATCGGTTACTAAATGGAAAGACAAAAACCTTCAGGCGGGCAAGGATTATTATTATGTAGTAAGACCATATAAAAAAAGTATGATGGAAAAGTTTTTTATGGCAAGTATATTAAAATTTCTGCAAGTACGCTTCCTTCTGCTACTAAGGGATTAAAAAAACGAATGCTCGCACTTCAACCGCTATAAAGCTCACTTGGAGTCTTTCTGAGGGTGCTACATCATATGATATATATCAGGAATCTGCAAAAACACCTGGAACATTTGTAAAAATAGCAAGTACTGCGAATGGACAAACTAAATCATATGTTATCAGAGAACTTGCTTCTGGAAGAGATTATACATTTAGAGTTCAGCCAATAAAGAAAGTCGGAGATAAAATCTACAAGGGACAGTATAAAGAGATAGCTACTACAACTCTTCCTGCGAGTGTTAGAAGGGTTATAACTTCAAATACAAGTAAAACCTCAACAACATTAACTTGGGGAGCAGTTAGCGGAGCAGATGGATATATTATAGATAGAAAATTTATGACTGTTGTAGATTATGACAGAGTGAAAGTAATCGAAGGTCAGGATATAACACAATGGACTGATACAGAGCTTGAAGCAGGTAAAGATTATTATTATGTTGTAAGGGCATTTAAGAGATTTAATGGTACAATTTTGTATGGTGATTACATAAAAATTTCTGCAAGTACTTTGCCGAAAGATGTAACAGGTCTTAAGCTTAGCTCTCTTACAACAGACGCAATAAAGCTTGTTTGGAATACATCGTCAGGTGCAACAGACTATGACATTTATCAAGAATCATCTAAGACACCAGGAACTTTTGTAAAGATAGAAAATATATCTGCAAATTCATATGTAATCAGAGGGCTTGCCGCAGGAAAAATTATACTTTCAGAGTTCAGCCTATAAAGACAGTTGGCAATAAGAGGTATAAAGGTGCTTATCAAGAAATTGCTGTTGGAACACGCCCAGCCACTGTTAGAACTGTTGCAACAGGAGAACAAACTTCAAATTCTATTCTTGTTAAATGGGGAACTGTTAGTGGTGCAGATGGTTATGTCATTGTCAGAAAGCTTAAAGATGAAACTGCATATAAAACCATGAAAGTTATAAATAAACAAGAAACTAATGAATGGACAGACACAGATTTGCTAGCAGGTTCAGATTGTTCTTATGGTGTAAGAGCTTATAAAATTATAGGTGGAAGTAAATATTATGGCTCATATATTTATAAGAACGGATATACTTTTGCCAGAAGCTATTAATAGTCTTAAAGTTATTGATTATACTTCTGATTCTGTTAAATTAAAAGTGGGAAAGCTCTGCTGGTGCAGATGGCTATGATATTTATAGAGAATCAACAAAGACACAAAATTCTTATAATAGAATTGCAAGTCTTAAAGCAGATGCAACAGAATATGTGGATAAAGGACTTAGCTCAGGAACAGTATATAATTATAAAATTGATGCATATAAACTTGTTGGAGAAACTAAAAAATATGGTGAAGCATCGTATATAAGCGGAGAAACAATTACAGCAGCGGTTAAGGGCTTAAAAGTTGATGAGAATACAACAAACTCAATAAAGCTTGCATGGCGTTCTTCAACAGGTGCAGACGGATATATAATTTATAAAAAGCAGAAGGTGAAACAATATATTCTGAATATAACGAAATTATTTATATTAAGAATTATAATCAATACAATAATTATGACAATGATGGTATCATTTACTGGACAGACGATAACCTTGAATCAGCAAAGGCTTGCTCATATAGAATTGTAACTTATAGTTATGTAGATGATGTATTGAGAAAAAGTGACTTTGCCGAGATAGATGCTTGTACTTTACCAGAATCAGTTAAAAACTTAAAAAGTAATATCTACAGGATATTCAACACTACGCCTTTCTTGGGACAAGGTTACAAATGCAACTGGATACTTAATTTATAGGCAAAGCACAACAGATATAACAAAATATGGATTAATTGCAACTGTAAGTAATGGTGCAATAACAAGCTATACGGATTCGAGCTTCCATCAGCTTCTAAATTTACTTATCGTGTAGTTGCTTATAGAGAATTTAATGAAAAAAAAAGTATTCTGGAGAATATGCAGAATCATCTAATAGCACATATCCATATAGAACATCTGCAATTAAAACTGATACACAGTCTACTTCATCTATAACATTTTTTCTGGAATGAAGTATCAAGAGCAGATGGATATAAGATTTATGTTGCACAGGCTGATGGGGATTATAAGCTCTTAGCAACTCTTAATAATCAAAGCTTAAATTATTCTGCAAGAGGGCTTGCTTCTGGAACAGAATATAGATTTGCTGTTGGAGCTTATAAAAATTATAATAATACAACACTTATCGGAGAAAAAGTTGAGCATTTGTCAGTAACTTGTCCTGATGTTACAACATCGTTTACTTCATCAAGCAGACAGACAGGTTCTCTGAAACTTAACTGGAAATCAGTAAGTGGTGCAGATGGGTATTGTATTTATAAGAAAAATAATAATACAGGCGAAATCTATGTCAGAAAGATTGTTGAGGGTGGCAGTACAGTGAGCTATCAGGACGATGGACTTTACCCAGGGGAAAGCCAGTATTATAGGATAGCAGCTTATAAAGAGCTTTCTGGAAATAAGGTGCTTGGTGATTATACTGAACTTACTACTTATACAATTCCTATGTATGTAGATGGTTTCAGAGTTGAAAACAAAACTGATAAAGCAATAAGAGTTAAAATGTGTTGACATTTGGGAACGGTTATGATATTATAAACAAGCTGTCGCGAGAGAGCGGCGAAAAACCCGATAAAATGGGGATTTTCGAGAAAGACAAGAGTCGAAAATGAATGTTCGGAGGATTGAATTCCTGAATCGAAATTCAAAGAAAACTCGAAAAACTTTAGAAAAAAGTTTAAAAAAGTCTTGACAATAGCTTGAAGATATGATAAAATATTAGAGCTATCGCACGAGAGTGATGAAAAACTTAAAGGTTTTTCAATCGAGAAAAGAGTAAAAAAGTGAGTAAAGCACAGATTGATTTCTGAATTGCAAGTTCACAAAAAGCTCAAAAAACTTTTTGAAAAAGTTTGAAAAAAGTCTTGACAAACGCTTTCGAGTGTGGTAAAATAAATAACGCACTTGAGAAACAAATGAAAAATTTGTAAAAAGTGCAAGGACCTTGAAAATTAAACAACACTAAAAATTAGTACCCGTAATTACTTTGAGAAGATAATCTTTTCAAATTTTACGAAGTGAGAAAACACTTTACAAAAAATCCAGATACGTCGCGTATCAAAATGAGCTTCAAAACTCAAAATTTGATTTTAACACAAATGTGTTTAAATACCATATTTTTGAGAGTTTGATCCTGGCTCAGGACGAACGCTGGCGGCGCGCCTAACACATGCAAGTCGAACGAAGCTTTGAAGAGCTTGCTTTTTTAAAGCTTAGTGGCGGACGGGTGAGTAACACGTGAGCAACCTGCCTTTCAGAGGGGGAATAACGTTTTGAAAAGAACGCTAATACCGCATAACATATCGGAACCGCATGATTCTGATATCAAAGGAGCAATCCGCTGAGAGATGGGCTCGCGTCCGATTAGTTAGTTGGTGAGGTAACGGCTCACCAAGACTACGATCGGTAGCCGGACTGAGAGGTTGATCGGCCACATTGGGACTGAGACACGGCCCAGACTCCTACGGGAGGCAGCAGTGGGGGATATTGCGCAATGGGGGAAACCCTGACGCAGCAACGCCGCGTGAAGGAAGAAGGTCTTCGGATTGTAAACTTCTTTTGTCAGGGACGAAGAAAGTGACGGTACCTGAGGAGAAAGCTCCGGCTAACTACGTGCCAGCAGCCGCGGTAATACGTAGGGAGCGAGCGTTGTCCGGATTTACTGGGTGTAAAGGGTGCGTAGGCGGCCGAGCAAGTCAGTTGTGAAAACTATGGGCTTAACCCATAACGTGCAATTGAAACTGTCCGGCTTGAGTGAAGTAGAGGTAGGCGGAATTCCCGGTGTAGCGGTGAAATGCGTAGAGATCGGGAGGAACACCAGTGGCGAAGGCGGCCTACTGGGCTTTAACTGACGCTGAGGCACGAAAGCATGGGTAGCAAACAGGATTAGATACCCTGGTAGTCCATGCCGTAAACGATGATTACTAGGTGTGGGGGGACTGACCCCTTCCGTGCCGCAGTTAACACAATAAGTAATCCACCTGGGGAGTACGGCCGCAAGGTTGAAACTCAAAGGAATTGACGGGGGCCCGCACAAGCAGTGGAGTATGTGGTTTAATTCGAAGCAACGCGAAGAACCTTACCAGGTCTTGACATCCTGAGAATCCTTAAGAGATTAGGGAGTGCCTTCGGGAACTCAGAGACAGGTGGTGCATGGTTGTCGTCAGCTCGTGTCGTGAGATGTTGGGTTAAGTCCCGCAACGAGCGCAACCCTTGCTATTAGTTGCTACGCAAGAGCACTCTAATAGGACTGCCGTTGACAAAACGGAGGAAGGTGGGGACGACGTCAAATCATCATGCCCCTTATGACCTGGGCTACACACGTACTACAATGGCCATTAACAGAGGGAAGCAAAACCGCGAGGCAGAGCAAACCCCTAAAAATGGTCCCAGTTCGGATTGTAGGCTGCAACCCGCCTACATGAAGTTGGAATTGCTAGTAATCGCGGATCAGCATGCCGCGGTGAATACGTTCCCGGGCCTTGTACACACCGCCCGTCACACCATGGGAGCCGGTAATACCCGAAGTCAGTAGTCTAACAGCAATGAGGACGCTGCCGAAGGTAGGATTGGCGACTGGGGTGAAGTCGTAACAAGGTAGCCGTATCGGAAGGTGCGGCTGGATCACCTCCTTTCTATGGAGAAACGAACAAGAGATTGTTCAAAATCCAAGGTCGGAATTACGAGGAAAGTTTAAAAAAGTGTTGTTTAATTTTGAGGGTCCTTGAAAAAGGGTTCTCGGGGGATATGAGGAACGAAAGAGAGCTTTATGTTCCCTGAAGAAGTATGGGGGTATAGCTCAGCTGGGAGAGCACCTGCTTTGCAAGCAGGGGGTCAACGGTTCGATCCCGTTTATCTCCACCAGTGGCGAAAGTAATACTTGAGCCGATGATAACCAATATGGGCTTATAGCTCAGCCGGTTAGAGCACTCGCCTGATAAGCGAGAGGTCGGTGGTTCGAGTCCACTTAAGCCCACCAGTCGAGACATCTCGACACATAAAAAGTGCTGAAAAGCACAAGATTGCACCTTGAAAACTGAATAAAGTATAGCAGATAAAGCAATATGATTAAATGTAATGCGCTGTATAAGTAAAAAGATACAGGGTAAGAATCTGAAGATTCAACTACAATTAACATGAAACAGAACCAAAGATTATCACATGGTCAAGCTACAAAGAGCACAAGGGGAATGCCTTGGCATCGGGAGCCGAAGAAGGACGCGACTAACTGCGATAAGCTACGGGGAGCCGTAAGTAGGCATTGATCCGTAGATTTCCGAATGGAGCAATCCGACTAGAGTCATGTCTAGTCATCATATACTGAATAAAATAGGTATATGAGGGGAACCGCCTGAACTGAAACATCTAAGTAGGGCGAGGAAAAGAAATCAACCGAGATTCCGCTAGTAGTGGCGAGCGAACGCGGAAGAGGCCAAACCGAGAGTAGTAATACTTTCGGGGTTAGGACAGAAATGTGTACACAGAGGTTTAGCAGAATTGTATGGGAAGGCAAACCAAAGAGAGTGAAAGTCTCGTATGCGAAAAACTGAAGTGGCTATCTGAATCCAGAGTACCGCCGGACACGAGGAATCCGGTGGGAAGACGGGGGGACCATCCTCCAAGCCTAAATACTAACCGATGACCGATAGAGAAGAGTACCGTGAGGGAAAGGTGAAAAGCACCCCGGGAGGGGAGTGAAAGAGAACCTGAAACCTTGTGCTTACAAGCACCGAGAGCCCGTCAAAGGGTGATCGGGTACCTATTGTAGAATGGTCCGGCGAGTGAATGTTACTGGCGAGGTTAAGCACCTAAGGTGTGGAGCCAAAGCGAAAGCAAGTCTGAATAGGGCGATTTTAAGTCAGTAGTATTCGACCCGAAACCGGGTGACCTACCCATGTCCAGGTTGAAGTGGAGGTAAAACTCCATGGAGGACCGAACCGACTCCCGTTGAAATGGTAGCGGATGAGGTGTGGGTAGCGGAGAAATTCCAATCGAACCCGGAGATAGCTGGTTCTCTCCGAAATAGCTTTAGGGCTAGCCTCGGAATAGATTACTGGAGGTAAAGCACTGAATGGGCTAGGGGCCGAGAGGTTACTGAACCCTATCAAACTAAGAATGCCAGATAATTGTTTTCCGGGAGTCAGACGGCGTGAGATAAGTTTCGTCGTCAAAAGGGAAAGAGCCCAGACCCACAGCTAAGGTCCCAAAGTATAGTTAAGTGGAAAAGGATGTGGGGTTGCCCAGACAACCAGGATGTTGGCTTAGAAGCAGCCACTCATTAAAAGAGTGCGTAATAGCTCACTGGTCGAGTGACCCTGCGCCGAAAATTCAACGGGGCTAAATTATACACCGAAGCTTGGGATACCGCAAGGTATGGTAGGAGAGCGTTCTGTAAGGAGTGAAGTGAGAGCGAAAGCGTTCGTGGACTTTACAGAAGTGAGAATGCCGGAATGAGTAGCGAGAAATATGTGAGAATCATATTGGCCGAAAGTCTAAGGTTTTTGGAGGAAGGTTCGTCCGCTCCAAGTAAGTCGGGAGCTAAGGTGAGGCCTAACGGCGTAGCCGATGCACATACGGTAGATATTCCGTAACCACCGAAAGATTTAAACACAGGGACACCTTGAAAGGGCATATCCCGGGAGTTGGTTTACCCGGGCGTAAGGGATCGAAATTTGAGTAGAGAAGTATGTTTGGACGAGGGCGAGAAAAGCTGTGTGTATATTTTAGGTGCCCGTACCGCAAACCGACACAGGTGGACAGGAAGAGGATTCTAAGGCCAACGGGAGAAGGGTAATTAAGGAACTCGGCAAATTGACCCCGTAACTTAGGGATAAGGGGTGCTCATAGGAATATGAGCCGCAGAGAATAGGCCCAGGCAACTGTTTATCAAAAACACAGGTCTCTGCCAAATCGAAAGATGAAGTATAGGGGCTGACACCTGCCCGGTGCTGGAAGGTTAAGAGGAGGAGTGAGAGCTCCGAATTGAAGCCCCAGTAAACGGCGGCCGTAACTATAACGGTCCTAAGGTAGCGAAATTCCTTGTCGGGTAAGTTCCGACCCGCACGAATGGTGTAATGATCTGGGCACTGTCTCAATTACCCGCCCGGCGAAATTGTAGTACCGGTGAAGATGCCGGTTACCCGCGACAAGACGGAAAGACCCCATGGAGCTTTACTGCAGCTTGATATTGGGTTTCGGTAATCTATGTACAGGATAGGCGGGAGACTAGGAAGTAAAGGCGCCAGCTTTTACGGAGTCGCCCTTGGGATACCGCTCTTAGATTGCTGGAATTCTAACCTGCGGCCATGAAACTGGTCGGGGAACATTGTCAGGCGGGCAGTTTGACTGGGGCGGTCGCCTCCTAAAGAGTAACGGAGGCGCTCAAAGGTTGGCTCAGCACGGACGGAAACCGTGCCTCTGAGTGTAAACGCACAAGCCAGCCTAACTGCGAGGATGACGGTCCGAGCAGTAACGAAAGTTGGAGTTAGTGATCCGGCGGTATGTGAATGGAAATGCCGTCGCTCAACGGATAAAAGCTACCCTGGGGATAACAGGCTGATCTCCCCCAAGAGTCCACATCGACGGGGAGGTTTGGCACCTCGATGTCGGCTCATCACATCCTGGGGCTGTATTCGGTCCCAAGGGTTCGGCTGTTCGCCGATTAAAGTGGTACGCGAGCTGGGTTCAGAACGTCGTGAGACAGTTCGGTCCCTATCTGTCGTGGGCGCAGGATATTTGAGGAGTGCTGTCCTTAGTACGAGAGGACCGGGATGGACGCACCGCTGGTGCACCAGTTGTCATGCCAATGGCACGGCTGGGCAACTATGTGCGGACCGGATAAACGCTGAAAGCATCTAAGCGTGAAGCCGACTCCAAGATAAGATATCCCATAACGAAAGTTAGTAAGACCCCTTGAAGACTACAAGGTTGATAGGCTGCGTGTGTAAGTACCGTGAGGTATTCAGCTTGGCAGTACTAATAGGTCGAGGGCTTGACCATGAACTTTGGTTCAAGCAAATCTGCTTCTTTATTCAGTTTTGAGGGTGCGATATGCACCATTAGCTCAGTTGGTAGAGCACCTGACTCTTAATCAGGGTGTCCCGGGTTCGAATCCCTGATGGTGCACCAAAGCCCGAAAGGGTGCACACTCTCGAGCGGTGACGAACCCTAACCAATCGCCGAGAAAACGGCTCGTTGGTCAAGCGGTTAAGACACCGGCCTCTCACGCCGGTAACGCGGGTTCGATTCCCGCACGAGTCACCAAGAAAAAGAGAATATTAAGTATGTATGGCGATAAAGAACCATACAGAGTTGGTGTTGATGACGCTGAGGGTCCACCCGTTCCCATGCCGAACACGGAAGTTAAGCTCAGTAGTGCCGAAGATACTTGATTGGTGACGATCTGGAAAAATAGGAAGACGCCAACACAAGTGAAACACCCAATAGGGTGTTTTGCTGTTATTATAGCTCAGTCGGTAGAGCGCATGACTGTTAATCATGATGTCATAGCTCAGTCGGTAAAGCGCAGTTTTTGAAAGAAAAATGGTTTAATATATGGATACCTTTTTGGTATATTAGGCAGACTTTTTCTTCCATGAGGTTTCAGGATTAATTTTTTATACAACATATGTGGGTAATTTTCATGATAATATGATAGCAATTAGTGCAGTTTTAATTTACAATGCAAGCTATGTATTGACAGAAGGACTTATTACTCTTATTCTTTTAGTGCTTCCGCCAGTCAGAAAGATGCTTGAAAGTATAAAGCGTCTTTCTGTAATTCATTGATTTTATATAATGAGGTAAAAATTATGAGTGATATGACAAAATTTGATATTATGCCACTTACAGAAAGCGACAGAGGAGTTGCCTCATACTTAATGATATATTCTGCTTATGAATATTTAAATAAGCTTATTCCCAAAAATAGAGCTTGGTGGACTTGCAATAAAAAATAGTCTTATCATAAGAAAGTTTTATAAAGCTGTTTTAGATGGTAAAATAGTAGGTCTTATATATTTGAGTGATTGTAGAAGTGGATATATAGAACTCGACTATTCTGATATAAGAAAGCAATTTGGAATAATAAAAGCTAAAAAAGTTTATAAAGCACTTGAAAGCATATTTAGCATTAAGAATATTCCTAAGGAATGTGGTTATATAGGCTATCCTATTTCCGCTGAATGCATGGATACTTCTGTGGCTGAGGCACTTTTAAAATATATATTATCTCAAAGGAAATATAGTAAATATTATATGAAAGTTTCAAATAATGAATCTACAAAGCGTGAACTTTTAGAAAAGCTTGGCTTTAAAGCTGTTAAAGAATATGAAATTGAAGAAAGTTTAAATCAAAAAATAACATATTTACTTATGGAATATTCAGATAATTAAATGATGTTTTAGTTTGTAAATCAAAAACTAAGCATTAATATTTTATTTATTAAAAATTGGAGAAAAAAACAAACAAATTTTATAAAATCTCTTGACAAAATCAAGCTTTATATAGTATAATACAACTTGTATCGTATGACACAATACCCCTGCCGTATGGCGGATGGGAGGAAGATAAATGGCTGAAATCAGAATTAAGGATAACGAGTCTCTTGAGAGTGCACTTAGAAGATTTAAGAAGCAGTGTGCAAGAGCTGGTGTTATTGCTGAAGTTCGCAAGAGAGAGGCTTATGAGAAGCCTTCTGTAAAGCGTAAAAAGAAGTCTGAAGCTGCTCGTAAGCGTAAGTTTAAGTAATAACGAGAATTTCAGAATTATCGCAATTAAATAACAAAATTGAGGGTCTGTCTTGAATAGTCAGCCGTATTAATCCACGGCAGGCATTTCAGGGCAGATTTTTTTGCAAATATCAAAAACTTTTGTGTGTTAAGAAATGATTGAAAAATTAAAGGTTGTGATTCGGTGATTAAGCCGACAATGGCTTTTGTGTCTTTTAAAGATATTACAGTTGAATTCCTGAAAAAAAATAATATAGATGCAATTTTACTTGATGTTGATAATACAGTATCTCCGCCATCATCTAAGAAAATTTATGATGGGGTAGAGGAGTGGCTCGATGAAATTAAGAAAAGTGGCATTGAGGTTATAATATGCTCAAATAATTTTAGAAAACGAGTTTATCCATTTGCGAAGAGTGTAGGACTTGATTGCGTAGCAATGAGTCTTAAGCCCTTACCATTTGGTTTTATTCGTGCCGAAAAAAAGCTTTCTGTAAAGCCCAAAAATGCTTTAGTTATTGGCGACCAGATTTTTACAGATATACTTGGTGCAAAGCTTGCTGGAATGAAATCCGCACTTCTTGTGCCACAATCTCCAGATAAGGGCAAAACTATAAAGCTTCGCAGAAAGTTGGAGCTTCCTATGAGAAAAAAAACTTTATGGAGAAGATTATTTATCTAAATATAATCTTTTAGAAAGAGATGATAAGAAATGAAAAAGCTTCTTGTTTTACTTGGCCCAAACCTCAATATGGTTGGCATAAGAGAAAAGGCGATTTATGGCAAAGAAAATGCACAAAGCATAAATGAAGATATTCTTGCTAAAAGCAAAATCACTCAATATTGAGTGTGAAATATATCAATCAAATCATGAGGGTGACCTTATAGATAGAATTCACGCCGCTTATAGTGAAGATGTCAGCGGAATTGTTATAAATGCAGGTGCGTTGACACATTATAGCTATGCTTTGCGTGACGCTATTGCATCGGTTGAGGATTCTATTCCAACTATTGAGGTGCATATGTCAAATGTTCATACTCGTGAGGAGTTCAGGCATAAATCTGTAATTTCACCTGTATGCAAGGGTGTTATTGCAGGCTTTGGCAAAAATGGATATTTCTATGCTCTTGAGGAGCTTGCTTGAATTTACCACTCATAATATTTGTCTGATAAGTGTAAATGATACATTTATGGCTCTATTTAAGTAGAGCTTAAAGGGAGTTTAAAAAATGACTAAAACAAGAGAATTAGCTCATATGATTCCGTCTTATGCAGATGCAGCTCTGATATATTCGCAGAATAACAGCAAATATTTTACAGGCTTTGTTTCATCACTCGGTTATTTACTTGTTACAAAGCGTGACACATATCTTTTTGTTGATTTTCGTTATGCTGAGGCCGCAAGGGCTGTTGCAAAGAACTGCAAGGTTGTTCAGTTCAGAAAGTTTAATGATAGCCTGAAAGAAATTATAGAAAAAAGAAAATCTTCGTGTAATTATGCTCGAAAGTTCAGCATTTACCTTTGAAATGTATAATTCAATGGAAGATACTTTCAAGCTTTGCAAAGTAAGTACAATTAAAAATGATGAGCTTGATAGAATCATTGCCAAAATGCGTGGTATAAAAACTGAACAAGAAATTGAACTTATGCAGAAAGCAACAAATCTTACAGAGGAGGCTCTCACTGAAACTCTTAAAAAAGTTGAGGTTGGAGTTTGCGAAAGAGAATTAGCTTTGTTTATGGAAATGTATATGCGTCAGCATGGTGCAGTAGGTGTTGCTTTTGACTTGATTATAATTTCTGGCAAAAAGACATCTATGCCACACGGTGTTCCTGATGACAAAAAGCTTGAATATGGCGACCTTATTACACTCGATATTGGTGCAGATGTAGAGGGATATAAAAGCGATATGACAAGAACAGTTGCTCTTGGAGCGGTTAGCGATTATCAGGCTAAAGTATATGACATAGTAAAGACTGCCCAGCAAGCCGCACTTGATAAAATTAAGAGTGGTGTAAGCTGTGGTGAGGTTGATAGGACAGCTCGTGATATAATTTATAAAGCAGGCTTTGAGGGTTGCTTTGGACACGCAACAGGACACGGCGTAGGTCTTGATATACACGAAAAACCAAGCCTTTCTCCTAATAATTGCTTTAAGCTTGAGAGCGGAATGGTAGTAACAAGCGAACCGGGAATCTACCTTGATAACGAATTTGGTGTAAGAATTGAAGACATGGTTCTTGTTACAGATGATGGTTACAAGAACTTTAATTCATTTACCAAGGACTTAATTATTCTCGGAAATTGACCAATATATTGTTAAATTTTTGTATATTTTGGAATGTGTTTAGATTAAATGGTTGCAATTTTTGCTTGTTTATTGTATACTTTAATATATGAGAGCAATATGTGCAGTATTGCCTTGAATATGAAACGAGATATTCTTAAAATAACAGGAGGATTATTTAATGATTTCAGCAGGTGATTTCAGAAATGGCGTAACATTTGAAATGGACGGCAATGTAGTTTCTATCGTCGAGTTCCAGCATGTTAAGCCTGGTAAGGGTGCGGCTTTCGTTCGTACAAAGATTAAGAATGTTATTACAGGTGCAGTTGTTGAAAAGACTTTCAACCCAAATGATAAGTATCCAACAGCCTTCATCGACAGAAGAGATATGGAATACCTCTATACAGATGGTGACCTCTATTACTTCATGGATAACGAAACTTACGAACAGCTTCCTATCAATGCTTCAACACTCTCTGATAACTTTAAGTTTGTTAAGGAAAATATGGTATGTAAGGTTCTTTCCTATAAGGAAATGTTTTCGGTGTTGAGCCACCTAACTTTGTTAAGCTTGAGGTTACTCAGACAGACCCAGGCTTCAAAGGGTGATACAGCTACTAATGTAACAAAGCCAGCAGTTCTTGAGACAGGTGCAGAGATTAGGTTCCTCTCTTTATTAATGAGGGTGACCTTATCGAAATCGACACAAGAACAGGCGAATATATGGCTCGTGCATAATTTATTTTAATTATATTATCAGAATTTTGAAAATCGGAAGGAGCGTTTAAAAATGGGTATAAATGAAAAGGCAGCATACATTAAGGGCATGATTGATGGTATGGACCTTGATAAGAATGATAAGACAGTCAGGGTTTTGAATGCAGTTGTAGACCTTCTCAGTGAGGTTACTGAAAAGGTTTCTGACTTGAACAATGCTTATGATGAGCTTTGCGAACAGGTCGATGAGATTGATGAGGACCTCGCATCTATCGAAGAAGACTACTATGAAGACTTTGAAGATGATGACGATGATTATGTTGACGAAGACGATAACTTCTATGAGGTTACTTGCCCAAGCTGTGGCGAAACAACTTATATGGACGAAAATACGCTTCTTGAGGGCAGTATCTCTTGCCCAAAGTGCGGTGAAGAACTTGAGTTCGATTATTCCGACCTCGATGATTCAGATGATGATAGCTCCGATAGTGACGATGATGAGGACAAGGAGTAATTCCTTGACTTTGTTGCGAACTAAATGAGTTTGCAAGCGGGATTCTGCTCAAAAAATGCAGGATTCCGCTTACTTTGTATTAGAGAAAGGGAGATTTTATTTGCTACTTAGTGTATTAAGTAATGCTTTTTAGTGGACAAGGCTTAGACCTTATGAGTGTTATTGCAAGTATATTGGCATCATTGCTTGTAATTTTTGTAATGCTGCCATTTCACGAATTTGCCCACGCAACAGTTGCTGGTTGGTTCGGAGATAAGACAGCTAAAATGCTTGGCAGACAAACACTTAATCCATTAAAGCATATAGACTATGTTGGTGCATTTTTACTTTTGCTTGTCGGTTTTGGTTGGGCAAAGCCTGTTCCAGTAAATCTTGACCATAGAAAAAAATCCAAAGGGTGCAATGGCGGTTGTTGCTTTGGCAGGTCCACTTGCTAATCTGCTTGCGGGTATTGTAGGTGGTTTGCTTATAAATCTTGTTTTAGAGATAGACCCTACGGCAGTGTTATTTTTATTAGGTGGAAAATCAGTTGGTATTTTATCATATATTGTTCTTTTCCTATATTACTTTATGGCTATAAATATTTCACTTGCCGTTTTTAATCTTATTCCTATACCACCTCTTGATGGTTCTAAGATACTTATGGCATTCCTGCCAAATAAAATTTGCTATCAAATTCAACGCAATGAAGCAATGATTTCTATGATTCTTATGATTGCTATTGCTTTTGGTGCATTTAGTGGACCACTTTCAGTTGCTCAAAGGTGGCTTACAAGTGGAATACTAAATTTAACAGCACTTCCGTTTTCTGGAAGCCCTTTTAATCCCAATTTTGGTCTATAATGAATAAAGGCGGTTAAAAATGGAAAAAATATCATATAAGCTTCCTACATTTGAAGGACCGCTTGATTTACTTTTTACATCTTATCAGCAAAAATAAGCTTAATATCTATGATATAAGTATTTCAGAGTTGCTTAACCAATATATGGAGCATCTCGACCTTATGAAAGAAAACAATATGGATGTTGCCAGCGAATTTCTCGATATGGCATCAAGGCTTGTTGAAATTAAATCCTATGAACTTCTGCCGAAATATGAGGAGGGTGAAAAGCTCAAGGAAGAACTTCAAGGACAGCTTCTTGAATATCAGGAATGCCGAAAGGCTGCCAAAAAGCTTGGCGAGATTGTCAGCTTTGATAATTATTGTCGTAATCAGATTAAGATGAAATGTGATACAAAGTATAAACGAAGTCACGACCCGTCTGTACTTGTTGCGGCATATATGGCAGCGGTTGGTCGAGGAAAGAAAAATCTTCCGCCGTCTGACGAAGCTTTTTCGGTTATTGTCAGACGAAAGATTGTTTCGGTTTCATCGAGAATTATAGGTGTAATGAGAATTTTATGGGGCGGAAAGCCAGTCAGATATTCAACACTCTTTGATGACAGCGAAAGCAAAAAAGCCAAATGGTTGCGACTTTTCTCGCTGTGCTTGAATTGATTAAGGGTAAGAGAGTTCGTGTTGAGGGTGACGGCGAAGAAGCTCAAATCCAAATGCTGCAAAGGCGGTGATAAGCTGTGGAAGCTGAAAAATTAAAACCTGCGATAGAAGCGATTCTATTTGCTTGTGGTACTCCAGCAGAGCTTACAAAAAATAGCTCAGGCATTGGAGATAAAAAAGAAGAAAAAGCTGAAGAATTGCTGAAATCACTTATGGATGATTATTCCAGTAGAAAATCAGGTATTAAAATAGTAAGGCTTGGGAAAAGCTATCAAATGTGTACAGAAAAGGAATATGCTGAGATTATTCGCACAGTTCTTGATTTAAGGAGAAATTCACCACTTTCACAAGCGGCTTTGGAGGTTCTTGCAATCATAGCCTATAATCAACCAGTTACAAAGGCTTTTGTTGAGCAGATAAGAGGCGTTGATTGTTCTGGTGTGGTTTCAAGTCTTGTTGCAAGAGAACTTATAGAAGAAAAGGGCAGACTTGAACTTCCAGGCAGACCTTTGATTTATGGAACAACAGAAAATTTCTTGCGTTGCTTTAATGTAAGTGATGTAAGCGAATTGCCACCACTTCCGCAAAAAGAATAGTGATGAAGAAAATTCTGAAGAATCATCAGAAAATGGCGAAAACGAAAACACGGAGAAAGAACTTGAGAAAGAAGAGAAAATATGACCGCACTTTATATAATAGTCGGAATATTGCTTTTTATCTTTTCTTTTGCTTATGATACCTGTTTCGTTTCGTTTCAGATATGATGGCGAGCCTGAACTTATATTGCAATATCTTTTTTGTAAGGATAAAGCTTGTTCCACCAAAGGAAAAGTCAGAAAAGCAAAAAAATGAATCTAAAAATCAGAAAAGCCTAAAGAGAAAAAGCCAGAAAAAAAAGAAAATAATCTAAAAAGCTATATAAAAAGCGAGGTTTGGACGGATTATTTGAGATTTTGTCTGATGTTATATCCATTATAAAAGATACTTCAACAAAGCTTATTAAGCATATTGTTATCAAAAAGCTTAAAATAGATTTGCTTATTGTTGGAGAAGATGCAGGAGATACTGCTATGAAATATGGATATATATGTTCAGCATTATATCCTGCGGTATCTTTTATTGATTCAAATATGAAGCTTAAAAAAAGCAAATTGATATAGAGCCAGGCTTTACAGAAAAAGAAACTAAGATTTTTGCTGAAACAAAAGTAAGTATAAGACCCTGGTTTGCCTTAGGTACAATAATCTCGGCAGCTTTGAGGGGAATTAAACTTATACTTGGTATAAAGAAGGATATGGAAGTGTAATTTTAGTTAATTATACCTTCTATGTAAGATAATTAAAAGCTTATAGTTTCAAAGGTAGTTACCTACGGTAGAGCCTTTGGTAGTTTTTTAAGGGCAAAGTCCTTAACTAAATAAAGATTTGAAAGGAATGGTTTAAATGAGTGAACAACAACATCATCCAATTGAGGGTCTTATGGATACAACACTTGATAAAATCAAGCAAATGGTAGATGTTAATACTGTTATCGGAACACCTATTACAACAGCAGATGGTACTACTATAATTCCAGTATCTAAGGTGACTTATGGTTTTGCATCAGGTGGTTCCGAATTTGCATCAAAAAAATGGAAAATAGCAAACTTTTTGGTGGCGGTTCGGGTGCAGGTGTTACAATTAACCCTATTGCATTTATTGCAGTATCAAACGGCGAGGCAAAGCTTCTTAACATTGAAAGTTTCCAAGATAGCCAAGACAGAGCTGTTGCAATGGTTCCGGATTTGATTGATAAGATTGTTGGTCTTTTCAAAAAAGATAAAAAAGAAAATTCAAAAGAAAGCACCGATGACGAAGATTCTGAAATGTCAGACCCAACAGTATAATAGTTGTCATTCTTAAATAAAAGAGCGTTATATTTAACAACCCGCTGAGCATATAATTAGATAATCTTAATTTTCGGCGGAGGTTACATATGAAAAGGACAACTGCTTTGTTGCTGTGCTTTGCAGTGATATTTTATTCGTTTATATCTTTAGGTGCAAGTTCTGGTTCTAAGGCTGACGGTGATAAGCCGTCAGTTTCTGCGTTGAGTGCAATATTATATGCACCCGATAGTGGAACAATCATTTATGAAAAGGATAGCTACACAAGGCGACCGATTGCAAGCATTACAAAAATTATGACAGCTCTGCTTGCATTTGAATTCGCACAATCCCAAGATATTGATATTAAATTCACAGCGGATATGCAGGCAGAGGGTTCAAGTATGTACCTGAAAATGGTGAGATTATAAAGCTTTCTGAGCTTGCAAAAGGTATGATGATGGTTTCTGGAAATGATGCCGCAAATGCGATTGCAATTACATTGGGAAAAAGTACAGATGGTTTTGCAGAGATGATGAATCAAAAGGCGGCATCGCTCAATATGAAAGATACCCATTTTGTTACACCGTCAGGGCTTGATGATGAAGAACATTACTCAAGTGCATATGATATAGCTATGCTTACAGCTTATTCTATGGAAAACGAGCAGTTTAAAGAAACTGTAAGTCAAAAAAAGTATAACTGTTAAATATACCTCTCCCGAAAACAAAACTCAGATATGTAATAATCATAATAGGCTTTTTATCGCTTTATGATGGTTGTATTGGGGTTAAAACAGGTTTTACAAAAACAGCAGGTCGAACTCTTTCAAGCTGTGCTGAGAGAAATGGTGTTCGTTTGATATGTGTTACGCTTAATGATGGTGATGATTGGAATGACCATCAGAAATTATATGATTATGGCTTTTCTAAAATGAAAGCTGAAACACTTTGTCAAGCGAAAGACGCTATTCAAGCTAATGTTGTTGGTGGAGAAGCTGATGAGATTCAGCTTTATCCATCAAGGGATATAAATGTTTCAGTGTTTGATGGAGAGCAATGTAAAATAGAATCAGAAATTATACTGCCGAGATTTATTTATGCGCCTATAAGAAAAGGCAAAGCTGAAGGTAAAATTATTTTTAGGGTAAATGGTAAAATAATAGGCTGTGCCGACCTTATAGCAAAGGAAGAATGTAAGGCGGTTATTCACGAAAAAGGATTTTTTTGAAAAACTTTTCAGACGATAAAAATATAAAGAAAAGAGGGATAAGTTTGGCTTCTAACGAACTTATAAGAATACAGAAAATTATAGCCGATGCAGGTATAGCTTCACGCAGAAAGGCAGAGGAGCTTATACAAAAAGGCTTGGTAAAGGTAAACGGAAAAACAGTAACTCTTGGTGATAAAGCTAATCCTAAAAAGATGAAATCATTGTTCAAGGCAGAAAGCTAAATTCATCTGCAAAATCTAAAAAATATTATGTTATGCTCCATAAACCAAGAGGATATATTACAACAATGAGTGATGAGCGTGACCGTAAATGTGTTGCAGAGCTTATAAAGGATTTTCCAACAAGACTTTATCCTGTCGGAAGACTTGATAGAGAAAGTGAAGGTTTGCTTCTTATGACCAATGATGGAGCATTTGCAAATGAGATAATTCACCCATCACATCATGTCGCAAAGACCTATCGTGTAACTGTTCACCCAAGAATATCTGAAGAACAGCTTACAGCTTTGACAAAAGGTGTTTTGGTTGATGGCAGACTTTCCTCACCAGCTGGAATTAAGGTTCTTGCTCAAGAGAGAGAACGCACAGTTCTTGAGATTATTCTTGAAGAAGGCAGAAACCGTCAAATCAGAAAAATGTGTGAAGCAGTCGGGCTTGAGGTTGCAAGACTGAAAAGAACCGCCATAGGTCCAATTAAATTAGGTATGCTTCAGCCGGGGAAAATACAGAGAGCTTACTCCACAAGAGATGAAAGCTTTAGCTAATGCAAGAAAGAAAGCAGAATCACGCAAAGAAGAAACAAGATAAATTCTTAATTTGTAAAGTTGAAATCAGGTGGAAACTATGCAAGAAAAAGAAACTTATGCCACCGCTTTGGATAGCTTATCCTTATATGGAAAGATATTCTATAGGTTGGCGAATGGGTTCTGGAGAGGAGTATAGGTATAATATCTATGATTGGTTTAAAACTCTTTCGCCAAGTGAACAGAACGAATATGTGGAACTATTTCCTGAGCCGAAAAGCTGGTGTGAATTTTGGGACGAATTTTTAGAAAGAGATTATGATGAATTCAGATTGAAAAAATGCATTATATTCATAATGATTTTTCAACTCATTTTTGGCAAGAAAATGGAAAACCGCTATATAATATTGATTGGCTGAGAAAGAGATATAAAAGTGGTGAAAAAAACCGATTTTGTTTTCTTTTGGGGACATAGACCGTCTAAAAATGGTATTACAAAATCTTGTTTTAGCCAGTGGTGGAAATTTGAATTTCATGAAGAGCATTATAAATATTGTTGTATGGAACAATATATGATGTCGAAAAAAAGCTTTGCTTTTTGATGATAAGGAAGTTTTTGAGCAAATTATGGTTTCTGATGAACCAAATAAAATAAAATCACTTGGCAGAAAAATTCGTAATTTCGATGAAAAGATATGGAATGATGTAAAATACAGCATTGTTTTGAATGGCAATTATCTAAAGTTTACGCAAAATAGAAATCTTATGAATTTTCTGCTGAGTACAGGTGATAAAATTCTTGTTGAAGCAAGTCCTACGGATAGAGTTTGGGGCATTGGTATGAGTGAAAATGATGAGCGAATAAATAATCCTTATGAATGGCAAGGTGAAAATCTTCTTGGCTTTGCTTTGACAGAAGTAAGAGAAGAAATTAAGTCTGTTTATGCAAATGAAGGCTTAGTTGATTATTCGCTTGTGAAATAGCTAAAATATATTATCAAATTCCTTGCAAGTTTTTATTTTTTATGATATAATTTAATATAAACGCAATGACGAAAAAAAAGTAGTCCATTTATATGCAGTCTAAAGAGAAAAAATTGTCGAGGGCTGAGAGCAATTTTGTCTGTGGAATGAGATGAAGTTCATTTCCGAGCGGTACTGCTGAAATGCTTATGCAGATTAGGCGGTAACGGAGAAAAAGCACCGTTAAAGGCATAATGAGAGTTTGCTTATTGCAAAAACAAGGGTGGTACCACGGAAGATTATCTATGCTTTCGTCCCTGACACTAAAAAGTCAGGAACGAAAGCATTTTTTTGTGGGTGCCGACCCACGGCGAAGACGCGGAATCGCTCGGCAAGCCTCGCTCGTGGTGGATTATGGGAAGTTGGTTGACGCGGATGAAGAATCTACCGTAGCCGAACAGGCTATGCCGTTCGGCTCTGCCGATGCGTGGGAAGTTTATTGATGTGGTCGAAGAAATTACTAATCTTCCCATAAGAAAGTTAAAAGTTTCGCTCAAGGCGGCGAGCCGCCGCAGCCAAAACACGGAATCGCTCGGCAAGCCTCGCTCGTGATGGATTATGGGAGGTTAGTTGACGCGGATGAAGAATCTACCGTAGCCGAACAAGCTGCGCTGTTCGGCTCTACCGATGTGTGGGAAGTTTATTGATGTGTTTTAAGAATCGCCAATCTTCCCATAAGAAAAGTTAAAAGTTTCGCTCAAGGCGGCGAGCCGCCGCAGCCAAGACACGGAATCGCTCGGCAAGCCTCGCTCGTGGTGGATTATGGGAAGTTGGTTGATGCGGATGAAGAATCTACCGTAGCCGAACAAGCTACGCCGTTCGGCTCTACCGATGTGTGGGAAGTTTATTGATGTGTTTTAAGAATCGCCAATCTTCCCATAAAAAAAAATTAAAGTTTCGCTCAAGCCTTTTCAAAGGCTTGCAGGGTCGAGGGACAGCGTCCCTCGTGGGTTTTAAGGGCAAAGCCCTTAACATAAATTTTTTTGAGGTGAAAAGTATGAAAGAACAGCTTGAAAATATCAGGCAACAGGCACAGGAAGAGCTTGCTAAGGCAAGTTCAAAGCAAGAGCTTGAGGCTCTTCGAGTAAAGTATCTCGGAAAGAAAGGTGAACTAACAGCTATTCTAAAGCAAATGGGTAAGCTTTCTCCTGAGGAGCGTCCGGTAATAGGACAGCTTGCAAATGAAGTGAGAGAAAATATAACACAGCTTCTTGAATCTGCACAGGCTGACATAAAAACTAAAGAGAGAAATGCAAAGCTTGCGGCAGAAAAGCTTGATGTTACACTTCCAGGAAAGAAACATGAGCTTGGCAATAAGCACCCACTTTCTATTGTTCTTGATGAGATTAAAGAAATCTTTGTAGGAATGGGCTTTGATATTGTCGATGGTCCAGAGGTTGAGTATGATTATTATAACTTTGAGGCATTGAATATTCCAAAGGATCACCCAGCTCGTGATACTCAGGATACATTCTATATCAATGATAATATCGTTCTCAGAACACAGACATCACCTGTTCAGATTCGTGTTATGGAAAAGCAAAAGCCTCCTATTCGCATAATTTCTCCGGGTAGAGTTTATCGTTCAGATGCAGTTGATGCAACACATTCACCACTTTTCCATCAGATTGAGGGACTTGTTGTTGATAAAGGCATTACCTTTGCTGACCTCAAGGGTACACTTGAAACATTCGTAAAGCGTCTTTATGGTGAAGATTCAGTTGTTCGTTTCCGCCCACATCACTTCCCATTTACAGAGCCTTCTGCTGAAGTTGATGTTCAGTGCTTTAACTGTAAGGGTGCTGGCTGCCGTCTTTGCAAGAACGAAGGTTGGATTGAAATTCTCGGTTGTGGAATGGTTCACCCTAAGGTTCTCGAAAACTGCAACATTGACCCTGAGGAATATACAGGCTTTGCACTTGGTCTTGGTCTTGAGAGAGTTGCAATGCGTCGTTATAATATTGATGATATGCGTCTTTTCTATGAAAATGATGTAAGATTCCTGTCGCAGTTCTAAGGAGGTATAAAAAATGAATTTATCTATGAGATGGCTTCGTGAGTTCGTTGACATTGATGAAAATATCAATATGAGAGAATTCTCTGAAGCAATTACAATGAGTGGTTCTAAGGTTGAGAGCTTTGAAAAAGAAGGCTCTGAGCTTAAAAAATATAGTTGTCGGTAGAGTTCTTTCAACAGAAAAGCATCCTGATGCAGACAGACTTACAGTTTGCAAGGTTGATGTTGGCGAGGCTGAACCTATTCAGATAGTTACAGCCGCAACAAATGTTGTTCCTGATGTACTTGTACCTGTCGCAAAGGATAATTCTGTTGTCCATAGCGGTCAGAAGATTAAGAAGGGCAAGCTTCGTGGAGTATTGAGCCAAGGTATGTTCTGTTCTGTTGCAGAGCTTGGAGTAACTGTTCATGATTTCCCTTATGCTATTGAGGACGGCATTTTCCTTATTCAAGAGGACTGCAAGGTCGGCGATGATATAAGAGATGCAATAGGTCTTAATGATACAAAGGTTGAGTTTGAAATCACTTCAAACCGTCCTGATTGTTTCTCTGTTATTGGTCTTGCAAGAGAGGCTGCCGCTACCTATAATAAGCCACTTAAGCTTCATACGCCTGTTGTAAAGGGTATCGGCGAAAGCTGTGAGGGTATGCTCGATGTTAAGATTGAAAACAAAGAGCTTTGCAAGATGTATAGTGCAAAAATCGTTAAGAATGTAAGAGTAAAGCCATCACCACGCTGGCTTCGTGAAAGACTTCGTGCTATGGGAGTTCGTCCTATTAATAACATTGTTGATATTACCAATTATGTTATGCTTGAATATGGTCAACCTATGCATGCTTTTGACTTGCGTTTTGTTGACGGTGCTAAAATCCGCATAAGAAATGCAAAAGCAGGGGAAACTATTACAACTCTTGACGGAATTGAGCGTAAGCTTTCAGAAAAGAACCTTATTATAGCAGATGAAAATAAGCCTATCGCTATTGCTGGTGTTATGGGTGGAGAGTTCAGCGGAATTGTTGATGATACAAACACTATTGTTTTCGAGTCTGCTAACTTTGATGGTGCATCGGTCCGTCTTACAGCTAAAAGAGCATGGTATGAGAACAGACGCTTCCTCACGCTACGAAAAGGGACTTGACCCGAATAATTGCTTGCCTGCACTTCAGAGAGCTTGTGAGCTTGTAGAGCTTCTTGACGCAGGAGATGTATATGATGGCGAGATTATCGACTTTGCTGGTGAATCTATCGACAAGATAAATGTAAGAAAGAGAATTGCTCTTGAGCCTGATTGGATTAACTCATTCCTTGATACAAAGCTTTCTGTTGACGAAATGAAGGCTATTCTTACAAAGCTTGAATGTGAATTTGACGGAGAAGATGTTCTCCCGCCAACATTCAGACCTGACCTCCAGCATAAGGCTGATATTGCAGAAGAAATTGCTCGTTTCGTAGGCTACAACACAATTCCATCAACTTCTATAAGCGGTGGTGCTCAAGGTAAGTATACAGCTCGTCAGAAGTTTGATAATAAGATTGCGTCAACAATGCTTGCTCTTGGTTTGAGCGAGATTATGACATATTCTTTTGTAAGCCCTAAGTATTATGATAAGATTCTTATGCCAAAGGATAGCAAACTTCGCCGTTCAGTTGTTATAACAAATCCGCTCGGTGAGGATACAAGCGTAATGCGTACAACTGCACTTCCTTCAATTCTTGAAATTCTTGCAAAGAACTATAACAACAGAAACGAAAAGGCTTATCTCTATGAGCTTGCTCGTGAGTATATTCCTACAACAGATGATAAGCTTCCTGTCGAAAAGAATAAGCTTATAGGTGGTTTCTATGGCTTGTCTGATTTCTTTGAGTTAAAGGGCATTGTAGAAGAAACTCTCGACAGACTTTCAATCTATGATTATGATGTAGAGGCTTCCGCTGATGAATTTGCATATCACCCAGGTCGTTGTGCTGTTCTTACTATTGACGGCGAAAGAATTGGCGTATTCGGCGAACTTCACCCACAGGTAGCTGAAAACTATGGTATCGTTGAGAGAGTTTATGCTTTTTGAGCTTGAGGCTGATTTGCTCTTTAAGTATACAAAATCTGAAAAGCAGTATACTCCACTTCCTAAGTTCCCTGCTGTAACAAGAGATATTGCAGTTATCTGTGATGAGAATATCCCTGTTCTTACACTCGAAAAGGCTATGAAAAAAATCTGCTGGTTCTACTCTCGAATCTGTTAAGCTCTTTGATGTATATCAAGGTGAACAGATTGAAAAGGGTAAGAAGAATGTTGCATTCAGAATCACAATGCGTTCTCATAATGAAACTCTCACAGATGAACACGCTAACAGCACTATGAAGAAAATTATGAAGGCTCTTGAAAATGAGGGTGCAGTTCTTAGAGCATAATGCACAATAAATTGGTCATTTTAGTGCCAAATTTACAATTTGTACTTGAAATCCTATAATGTATATGCTAAAATAAGCAGTATGGAGGTGGTACTCGTGCAGGACAAAACTATGGTCTTTTCTATTAACGGCAATAAAGATGAGAGCATAAGAGTTATTCTTACTACGGTTTATAAGGCTCTTGAGGAAAAGGGCTATAATCCTCTGAATCAGATTGTCGGATATATTTTGTCTGAGGATCCCACTTATATAACTACTCACAATAACGCGAGAAATCTTATAAGAAAAAATTGATCGTGATGATTTGCTTGAAGTTTTGTTAAAGAATTATTTAAATCTTTAAGACATCATTGCTAAAAAGGAGTGCCTGATGGTTTTAAATAAAATCTGAAGCATATCTTACCAAAATAAAAAGTATTATGGTAAGACCTTAAATTTGTGAATCTACTGCGTTTTTGTGCCTTGTGCAAATTTCCTTGCACAAGGCACAGTAGTTTCTTTAACCGTTTATAAATCATACTTACTGCGATTGGAGGATTATATGTCTAACACTAAAACTACATTTCCACTTTATTACAGAGGAAAACCGCTTGTAAGAAATAATGACACGATTTTTTCGGAGATATGAAAGACCCCTATGTTATTAAGCTGCAAATCAAGTCTAAGGAAAATTCAAATAATCTTGATTGTGCCAATAAGGTTACAATTCAGCTTTTAAGCACAGATACAGAAATCAGTGCAAGAAAGCAGATTATCAAGACAGGCGAGAAAGAAAATCTTGCAGTTGCACTTGATTTAGCTGTCGCATGGCTCGAAAGAGAGCTTGCAAAATCTTCTGAAAAGTAAAATTCAGTCTAAGAATAGTATATTAGACTTAACAAAAGGGGAAAATCTATTCTGTGGATTTTCCCTTTATGCTAATTATTTTTAAAAATACGATATAGATATAAAATTTATTGGAGGACAATATGGATACGGAGATTATTACATTACCTGTTATTCCAACACGAGGTTTAGTTGTATATCCGCTTTCAACTACTCAATATGATGTAAGCTCTAAGAAAGCAGTAATAGCTTTAACTGAGTCTATAAAAAAGACCAAAGAGTATTTATGCCAGCTACTATAAATGTACTTGAGGACGAGGAGCTTGAAAGCAATCTTACAAAGATTGGTACTGTTGCAGAAATAAAGCAGGCAATAAGAATTTCAGATTCTGAAATCAGAATAATTGTTGAAGGTTTGTTCAGGGCAAATACAATCAGATATACTGAAACTGAGTCCTTTATGGAAGCTGAGGTTCAGGAGGCTGAACTTACAAATACAGATGATAATATAACAATATCAGCCTTGAAACAGGCAGTAAAAATAGCATTTGTAAAAAAATGTTCAGATTTTACCGCAGTATCTCAGACTTTCTAATGATACAGTTACAATGATTCGTTCTTGTGAGGACGCAGGAACTTTATGCGACCTTGTAGCTGAACACGCTATTGTAAATCTTAATTATAAAATGGATATTCTTAATGAGCCTGACATAGAAAAGCGTCTTAATATGCTACTTGAATATCTTAATGAAGAATTTATAATACTTAACACTGAACACGATATAGGCGAAAAAGTAAAAGCGTCTATGGACGAAAATCAGCGTGAATATTATCTTAAAGAGCGTTTGAAAGCTATAAATGATGAGCTTGGCGAAAATATGCTTGGAGATTCTGATTTAGCAGAGGAGCTTGATAAGTATACTGAGAAAGTTGATGAGCTTCAACTTTCCGAAGAAAACGAGCAAAAGCTTAAAAAGGAAATTGAAAAGCTTTCTAAGCTTCCGTCGATTTCTCAGGAGGCAGGAATTATTCGCTCATATCTTGATGCTTGCCTTGCTTTTTGCCTTGGAATACATCTACGATTGATGAAACAGACATTGCAAAAATCAGAAACAAACTTGATAGCGACCACTACGGAATGAAGGAAGTTAAGGAAAGAATCATTGAGGCAATAGCTGTAAAAACAACTTTGTAAGGAAAAAAATAATCAGATGATTCTTTGTCTTGCAGGCCCTCCTGGAGTTGGCAAAACCTCAATCGCAAAATCTATTGCTGAGGCATTGGGCAAAAGCTATGCAAGAGTTGCACTTGGCGGTGTACACGATGAAAGCGAAATTCGTGGACACAGAAGAACATATCTTGGTGCTATGCAAGGTAGAATTATGCACGCTATGACTCAAGCTAAAACTAACAATCCGCTTATTCTCCTTGATGAGATAGACAAGCTTGGAAATGATTTCAGAGGTGACCCGACTTCTGCCTTGCTTGAAGTTCTTGATAGTGAGCAGAATTTCTCGTTCTATGACCATTATATAGATATGCCGTTTGATTTGAGTCAGGTACTTTTTGTAACTACTGCAAATAATCTTTCATCAATTCCTGCACCGCTTCGTGACAGAATGGATATAATCGAGCTTTCAAGCTATACAAGCGAAGAAAAGCTGAATATTGCTAAAAAAGCATCTCATTAAGAAACAGCTTAAAAAAGAATGGTTTAACTTCAAAAACTTTAAGATTACTGATAGTGCTTTGGTTGATTTAATTGAGAATTACACAAGAGAAGCTGGTGTCAGAACTCTTGAGAGATATATAGCAAAGCTTATGAGAAAGGCTGCTGTAAAAATCGTTTCTGGTGAGGAAAAGAGTGTAAGAATTTCTGTTAAAAATATTGAAGATTTTCTCGGTGCAAGAAAGTTCAATAAAGACGAAATGAATGATAAGGACGAAGTTGGTTTGGCTACGGGTCTTGCTTGGACTGCTGTTGGCGGAGTGACATTACCTGTTGAGGTTGCTGTCACAAGCGGAAGCGGAAAGCTTATTCTTACAGGCTCTCTTGGAGATGTTATGAAAGAATCTGCTCAGGCGGCATTTACTTGTGTAAGAACTCGTGCAGAGACTCTTGGTATTGAAAAAGATTTCTATAAGATTTATGATTTTCACATTCATGTTCCAGAGGGAGCAACACCAAAGGACGGCCCTTCAGCGGGTATAACTATTGCAACTGCAATTACATCTGCGTTGACAGGCAGAGCAGTTCGCAGAGATATTGCAATGACGGGAGAAATTACGCTTAGGGGTAGAGTTTTGCCAATAGGTGGATTGAAAGAAAAATCTCTTGCGGCATATAGACTGGGAATAAGAACAGTTATTATTCCAAAGGATAATGTACCAAATCTTGAGGAGATTGACGATACTGTCAAGAACGAAGTTGAATTTGTGCCTGTAAGCACTATTGATGAGGTTTTGGATACAGCCCTCTGCTCTAAAAAGCAGACAGGAAAAAAACACGCAAAAAAAAAGAGCCTAAAACAGAAGTTCTTGAAACTCGTATATAAAGGAGAATAACTATGAATTTTCAGATAGTAAGCTTTGAGGCGGCATATGGAAAATCTTCACAGATTCCGCCGTCGGACCTACCGGAAATAGTATTTTCAGGGCGTTCAAATGTCGGAAAATCCTCGCTTATAAATAAAATTCTCAACAGAAAAGCTCTCGCAAGAGTTAGTGCAACTCCTGGTAAAACCGCAACAATAAATTTTTTTAACCTCAAAACTGTAAGACTTGCAGATTTGCCTGGTTATGGCTATGCAAAGGTATCGGACAGCGAAAAAAGACGATGGGCAGAGCTTGTAGAGGGCTATTTTGCAATGAATAGAGATATTCGTATGGTTATACAGATTTGCGATTTGCGTCACCCCTGCTACAAAAGACGATATGAATATGATAGACTTCCTTTCGCATAATGGCTTTAATTTTATTGTTGCTATGACTAAGCTCGACAAGCTGAAAAAAATCCCAGCGTGCCACAAGAATTGAGGAAATGCGTCAGCAGATGTCTGTATTTGGTGATGTAAGATTATTCCCTTGTTCATCAGAGAACGGCGAGGGTGTAGAAGAAATTCGCAAGGCGATTGAAGCCGCCGCAGAGGGAGAACAGATAGATTAGTGCATTTATGGAAATTTGGGATTTGTATGATATAAATAGACTTCCGACAGGCGAAACTATGATTCGTGGCGAAAAAAATAAAAGAAAATCGCTATCATTTGGCAGTCCATATCTGTATTTTTAATAAGCAAGGTGAAATGCTGATTCAGCATAGACAGCCTTTTAAGTCCGGTTGGTCGGATTTGTGGGATATTACCGTTGGAGGTTCTGCTGTTAGTGGAGGTACAAGTCAGACTGCCGCCGAACGGGAGGTCTTAGAAGAAATAGGATATAAGCTTGATTTGAGCAATATTCGTCCGTCATTTACAATAAACTTTCAAAATGGCTTTAATGATATTTATTTAGTTGAAAGAGAAATTGAGATAGATGCTTTGAAGCTTCAATACGAAGAAGTTAAAAAGAGGTTAAATGGGCAAAGGCTGATGAAATCAAGTCTATGCTTGAGAGCGGAGAATTTATTCCATATGATAAAAGCTTTATAGATATGTTGTTCTTTTTGAGAAATCACAACGGATTGCATACAAGAGAGGATAAAACATTTTAATTTAAGAGGTAAAGTTAAATGTTTAAGCGTTTTAAAAAGTCTAAGAAATCAAAAAATATCATCATTAGTTTTAGGCGAATACAATATGATAAAAGGCAGAATCGAAAAAGAACTTAACAACTTATGATAAAGCACATTATTTATTGATTGATAGAATAGATGAAATATATTCTAATAATGAATTTACATATGAAGATTATGTGTTAAGAATAAATTCTTTAACTGTTGACAGAGAAACAAAAATAAGTGTATTTAGTTCTATTATATTAGGAGTGTGTACTGGTGTTATTTCGGCATACTTATATGATTTAATGAAATTTAAAAATACTTCCAATGAAATATATACCATTATAATTCTTTCAATTTTGAATGCTGTATTAGTTATAGCTTTGTTGCTTGTATGTATTTGGATTGGAGATAAGTTGTGTAATCATATAAATGAAACATATCCAGATTATTTTAATACTAAAGACTATGAATTGAGCATTATAGAAAATAAACTAAATGAATTAGATGAAAAACATCGTCAAAGAAAAAGAGAAGAAACAAGGTGTTAAAAATGATACAAACTGTACTGCTATTTAATGTTCCTAAGCAGAAAGCTGCTAAAATAACTCGTGCGGCACTTCCGCTGAAATTGCGTGTAAAGACTGTTCCTAAATCTGATTTTGCGAAAACTCTTGGTGAGCTTGCAGGAATTTCAGAAGAAACAAAGCTTGCATATGATGGTGACGGAATTTCTGAGGAGATGATGGTATTATGCGGATTTTCAGACAATCTTATAGACAAGCTATTCTTTGCAATGAGAAAACAGGTGCAGGGCTTGTTAAGCTTACTGCAATTCTTACTGAAACTAACAAAGATTGGAATGTAAATACTCTTTTTGAAGAGCTTAAAAAAGAGCGTGAGCAGATGGCAGAATTAAAAGCTAAGAAAGAATAATTTTGCTTTATTAGGTGGCGATTTTATGATGAGTATACCGAAATATGTTTCTGATGTTTTAAACCGACTTGAGGAAAATGGCTTTTCTGCATATGTCGTTGGAGGCTGTGTCAGAGATTATCTGCTTGGACGACCAATAAATGATTTTGATGTTGCAACCTCAGCTTTGCCAGAAGAAATGCTTGAAATTTTCAAGGACTATAAAACAGTAGATAATGGCATAAAGCATGGAACAGTTGCAGTTGTATCTGAGAACAAGCTTGTCGAGGTTACAACATTCAGAAGTGATGGTACTTATACTGATTCACGCAGACCTGATTCTGTTTCTTTTGAGCGAAATATAGAAGAAGATTTGGCAAGGCGTGATTTTACAATTAATGCTATGGCTTATCGTAAATCCGAGGGAATAATCGACCTTTATGGCGGACAGGAAGATTTAAAAATAGATTAATCCGCTGTGTCGGAAATCCGCATAGGCGATTTTCTGAAGATGCTTTAAGGATTATGCGTGGAATGAGGTTTGCATCTGTTTTAGGCTTTAGAATAGAGGAAGAAACCCTTTCAGCTATGCTTGAAACAAAAAATTTACTTCAAAAAATTGCAAAGGAAAGAATTACAAGCGAATTTAGAGGTATGCTTTTAGGTGAAAGCGTTTATGATGTGCTCATGTCTTGCAGAGAGGTTATTTACGAATTGATTCCTGAGTTGCGTATTGAGGATAGTTATATTATGAAAAAAAAATATCCTGATATTACGCTTTGGGAGCATACTGTAAAAGCGGTTTCAATGTCAAAAAAATCTATGTGAGAGATTATGTATGCTTTTGCACGATGTTGCAAAACCGTCTTGTATGGTTATGGTTGATGATAAAGAAAAAAATATCCTAATCATGCTGAAAAGGGTGCAGAGATAGCGAAAGAAATTCTTTCACGATTCAGATTTGAAAAAAAATAGTTAATACAGAGGTCTTGAAGCTTATAAAAAATCATAGTATAAGATTTCCAAAAGCTCTTGCAGATATGAGAAGGTTTGTGCGTGATTTTGGCTATGATTTTACAAAGGATTGGCTTGATATAAAGTATTCTGATGTCTTTTCAAAACCTCATAAAGAAAGTACAGCACAGCTTTATTATAATGCTGTCAGATTTTTTTTGATGAAATAGATGAAAAAAAACTTTGCTGTATTATATCTGAACTGAATATTTCGGGTGATGATTTAAAGAAATTTGGCATAGTAGGAAAAAATATTGGCATTGTACTTAATAAGCTACTTGAAGATGTAATTTCTGAAAATTGCAAAAATAAAAGAGAAGTGCTTTTAAAGCAAGCACTTCTATATAAATGATGACAGCAAAAAGGACACTCAAATCAGAGTGTCCTTTTGAATTATGATACTATTTTACTTTTTTATTACTTCCAATTTTTTTATCTGAGAGTGGTATTTCAGAACCTCTGCGTTTACTACTTCATTGACATAGCTATCTTGAATTCTTTCCGTAACAGAATTTATAGTATTTTCTGCAGGTATAGTTTCATCAATATTCTTTGTCTTTTTGTTTGAATAAACAATTTTTAACAAAATCGGAGTTATTATAGTAGTTGCGATAACCATAATAACTATCGGGCCAAGCATTACAGAGCCAAGCAAACCCATAGAAGCACCCTTATTTGCAACGATAAGAGCAACTTCACCACGAGAAATCATACCTATACCAATTCTCTTGCACTGATAATTTTATATCCACAAATTTTTGCACCCAAGCCACAGCCAATAACCTTTGTTATAATCGCAACTATTGTTATTACAACTGCGAAAACTATAATTTGTACACTCATTGATGGAAGTACAACATTTAAGCCGATACTTGCGAAGAAGATAGGTGAAAGTAAGAGGTATGAAAGAACATCAAATTTCTTTGCAAGATATTCTGAGCTTTGTGTAAGAGAAATGATAAGTCCAGCAAAAATGCACCAGTAATATCTGCAACTCCGAAAAGAGCTTCTGCGGCATAAGACATACCAAGGCAGAAAACGAAGCAAATAATTGCGTGTCTGTGTCTAAGATGTTTAGAGCGATTAGCCCACCAGACATATAGCTTATAGAATGCAAAGCCTGCAACAACAACCATTGCAAAGAAACCAAGAATTTTTAAAAGAACTATCCAAACATTAACACTTGAGTCTGCTAAGCTTGTGATAACGGTTAAAGCGATGATACCAAGAATGTCATCTATAATAGCAGCACCAAGTATAGCATTACCTGATTCGGACTTTAGCCTTCCAAGCTCTTTTAAGTGTTTCAACGGTAATACTTACAGATGTAGCTGTGAGTATTACGCCAATAAAGACATTTTGTAAGAATACATTGCAGGTTGCACCTGAATCTATTATTCCAGGCTGATTGAAGAAATAGGCAACGCCAAATCCACCAAGAAGTGGAACTATAACGCCAAGCAAAGCAATAACAAATGAAGCTTTGCCACATTTTTTAAGCTCCTTAACATCAGTTTCAAGGCCTGCACAGAACATCAAAATAATAACACCGATTTCTGATGTTGTGGTGATGAAGTTGGATTTTTGTACAATGTTAAGTACTGCCGGACCTAAAATAAGACCCGCAAGCAAAGCTCCAACGACTTGTGGCATTTTAAATTTTTGAGAGATTAAGCCGAATAGCTTTGTTGTAAATAGAATCAAAGCTAAATCCAAAAGATAATGATAGTCCTCCATAAAAAAAACTCCTCTTATAATTTAAAATGAACAGCAACTGACTGTCCGCTTAAAACGAACAACATCGTTCGCTAACCATACGGACAGTCAATCGAAGACCATTTTTAAAAAAATTATAACACATTATTCGGCAAATTTCAACATAAACATTAATTAACCACCGAAAAGCTGTGACCAATATACCCAACCATCACTTGCCATATAACAGCCTACACCAGTATTTGTAAATTCAGAATTTAAGATATTTGAGCGGTGGCCAGTTGAATTCATCCAAGCATTGACAACTTCTTGAGGTGTGTTCTGACCTGCGGCAATATTTTCACCAACAATAGAATAATCAAGGTCAAGAACAAAGGTGTAGCCAGGCTCTCCATTAGGACGCTTATGCCCAAAGTTAGTTTCAAGTTCAGTAGAGCGTGTATAGGCATTATTCATAAGAGTGTAATCAATCTTGAGTGGACTTACACCATTCTTTTTGCGTTCTTCATTAATAAGTCTTACGACCTCTTCTGAAAATTTAGAGTTTGGTGAGTTATTAACCTTTATTTTTTCAATATATCTATAATCTTTTGCAGAGCATCTTTGACAGATTCGTTGCTGAAGTCCTTTGCTTGTTATAGTGGCTTCAGATATTGTTTCCCAATCTCCCCATTTATGTCCAAGAGCATTTTTATAGTTATCTGCATAAGATTTTCCACAGTCACAGCTGTGCAGGGTATAACCCTTTGAAGTACAGTTAGGAGATATAACCCTTTCCATATAATTATGCTCATGAATAGGAATTTGTTCTTCAACCTGTCGAGTAGTTTCTTCATTTTTGGTTTTAGAAATTTCAGTTTCTTTTTTTTGATGAAGCTTTGTAGCTTGTAGAACTTGAAACAGATTCATTTTTGCATGATTGAGTGCTGCTTGAAGAATTTGTACTTGTTGTAGACTGACTCAAAAGGCTTGTGGCTGAGTTGTTAATAGAACTTTCAATAATAGAATTATTATTGCTTGAATTAATGGAATTATTAGACATAATTTGCTTAGAGCTTATAGTATGGCTATCTTCCGAAGTATGAGTATATGTTATATTATCGGCAGTAGTATAAGTTTCATAGCTCATCATAGAAGGGTGTTCATCTTCTACTAAATTAAAAAGAATTTATTATTGAGTTTGTAATAATAATGGTAGCAAGCAAAAAATGCAACTGCGATAAGTATTATTGCAAGGATTTCTTTTGGCTTACGAATTTTCATAAGCTTTGCCCCTAATTATTCAGCAAGCGCTGCTTTAATAGCTATTGCACATTCAAGACGCTTTTTTTCCAATTCACAAGATGTTTCGTGAGATTTACGAATATCCCCTTCATATTTGAAGTTATTAGCGTTACAACCACCACTGCAATAGAACTTAGCCCAGCAGTTCTTACATTTATCCTTAGAATATACATTAGCAAGTGCAAATCTTGCTTTCATATCTTCATCGAAAGTACCGTCATTGAGATTACCCATCTTGTAATCGTCTTCGCCAACAAACTGATGACATGGATAAATATCACCCTCAGGAGTTACAGCAACATATTCATTTCCGCAACCGCAGCCACGCAAACGCTTAACTGCACAAGGGCCTTGGTCTAAGTCAATCATAAAGTGGAAGAAATTATAAAGAATTCGCCTTTCTTTCGGCTCTCAACAATAGTTTTGGCGAGCCTTTTTCGTATTCATCAAATACAGCAGGTAAGTCTTCTGTTTTGATAGAGTAGGAGAGAAGTGGGTCGGATACAACAGGCTCGATAGATAGCTGTTCAAAGCCGAGGTCTTTCATATGGAGAACATCGTTTGTAAAATCGAGGTTATATCTTGTGAATGTACCACGAATGTAGTAATCTTTATCGCCACGATTTTGAACGAGGTTTTGATACTTAGGAACAATAATATCATAACAGCCTTTGCCGTTAGGAGTTATACGGAGCCTGTCATTTACTTCTTTTCTTCCGTCAAGAGAAAGAACAACATTATTCATCTCTTTATTAATATATTCAATCTTATCATCTGTGAGAAGAAGTCCGTTTGTTGTGATAGTGAAGCGGAAATTCTTATTGTGCTGTTTTTCGATGCTTCTTGCATACTCTATAACACCCTTGACAACATCGAAATTCATAAGTGGTTCACCGCCAAAGAAATCAAGCTCGAGGTTTCTTCTTGAACCAGATTTTTCGATAAGGAAGTCGATAGCTTTTTACCAATCTCAAGAGGCATAAGACAGCGACCTTTGCCAAAGTCGCCCTTTGCAGCAAAGCCACAGCGGAGGTTACAATCGTGTGCAACATTAAGACACATAGATTTAACAGGAGCACCTTTCATAAGGTTAGCAAACTTCTCATAGTCATCATCAGAGAAAAGTTGTCCCATCTTATAGAGCTCGTAGAGGTCATTATAAGTTTCTGTGAGGTCTTCCTCAGAGTATTCTCCACTCATAGCTTCAATTACTGAATCAGGAATATTCTCGGTCATATTTTCATCAAGATAATCGAGCATTTTATAGGAAATATCATCAAGAATATGTACAGCACCACTATGAACATCAAGACAAATGTTATTCCCCAAAAGATTATATTTATGTATCATATTTTAGTCACGCTTCCTTTTTATATTTAAATTGCATAAATAAAGAGCGAACTAAGTCCGCTCTTGTAAGAATGGTTTTGCATATTAAAATCGGCATTAATTAGCGATTAGCGGACTCGCACTTCTGGTTAGCAACTGTGCAAGAAGTTTTGCAAGCACTCTGGCAAGAAGCTTGACATTCGCCACAGCCACCCTTAACTGCTGATTCTTTAAGATTTGCACTATTAAGTGTCTTTATGTGCTTAGTTTCTTTCATAAGAAATTACCTCCGTATAATTTAATATAATAATTTTAACATATTATTTCAGAAATTTCAACTATTATTTTGACAATATATAGACTTGCAGAGATAACAAACAAAAAATCGGAAAGCCTTTCGACTTTCCGATTTAAGTAAATTATTTTTTATTTTTGCTTTCTTTAGCCTTTTTATTAGCTTTAGTTTTCTTTTCAGAAGCTTTTCTCTTTTTGTAGTTTGTCCACATAACCCAAAGAGGAGCAGAGATAAAGATTGAAGAATAGCAACCGAAGATAACGCCTATCATCATAGGAAGTGCAAAGCTTACAACTGTCTGAATATCATAGATAAGTGCAACAACAAGTACAGAACCGATTGCAAGGATAGTTGTTATAGCTGTGCATATTGTTCTTGAAAGAGTCTGATTAAGACTTGTGTTTACAAGCTCTGCTGTTGAAGCCTTAGGACCAATATACTTACGATTTTCTCTGATTCTATCGAAGATAACAATAGTATCATTAAGAGAATAACCTATGATAGTAAGGATAACGGCTATGAAGTTATCATCAAGTGGCATTCTGAAAATAACGAAAGTGAAGTATGCCATAATTATATCGTGTATAAGTGCGATAACGGCTGTGCAGCCAGCGGAAAGACCACCGATTTTTCTGAATCTGAAGCCAACATAGAGAATCATAAGGAGAGCGGCCATGCCAACAGCAGCCATACACTTCCAGAAGAATGTTGCACCCTTTGAAGGGTCAACTGATGTGATTTCAGTTCTTGTGAAGTTATTATCAGGGAAAGCCTTTTTAAGGGCGTCTGTAACACCTTTTTCAGTTTCAGGGTCAATGGTTTTTGCCTCTGTAAGCTCGATAGAAAGTGTGTTTGCATTTTTTTCAGTAGCTGCAGCAGACATATTCTTACTATACTGGAATGAAACATCTTCCTTAGTAGCAGCCTGAACTACTTTAGAAATTTCGTTTTCTGAGGTTATCACCAGAGTAGCTATATTTCATAATAGCACCACCAGTGAACTGAATATCAAGCTCTGTGTGGAAAACGAAAATATTAAGAATAAGGCAGATAAGCATAAGGCTGAGTGTTAAGATAAAGAACTTCTTAGAATTTCCAACGAAGTCAAAATGAAATTTTTGTCTCATAGTCACTTACCTCCATAAAGTTTCTTGTTTCGCAGGAACTTGAAGCGTGAGAGTGACATAAGCATCAATCTTGAAGCAAAAACGCCCATTACGAAGTTTGCGATAACACCGACAAGCAGTGTGTAACCGAATGCGTAGATAGCACCTGTTGTAGAAGCACCGAAAATACCTGAAAGGATATTTGCAGGACCAAACACAAGCATAAGGATAAGAGCAACTATAATATTTGTGATGTTACCATCAAAGATAGCTGAGAAGCTGTTCTTTGTACCATATCTGATACAGCCATCAAGTGTTTTTCCTTGATAAAGCTCGTCCTTAATTCTTCTGAGGTAATAACATTGGCATCAATGCCCATACCAACTGAAAGAATGATACCACTTATACCAGCAAGCGTCATAGTGAAGCTTGAAGCGAATGGGAAGTAACCCGATACAGCTGCAAGTGACAATGCAACTTGACCAATAAGTGCGATAGAAGCAACGAAACCAGGAAGTCTGTAATATACTATCATAAAGATAATAATAAGTGCGAGAGCGATAATTCCTGCGAGAGCCATTGCAAAGAGTGCATAGTCACCAAGAGTTGGGTTGATTGAGCCATAGCTGTCAACTTCAAGCTCGAATGGCAAAGCACCTGCGTTAATTTTATTTGCAAGAGCTGTTGCTTCAGAAGCGGTGAAGCCAGCAGAGCTGTCAGATTTGTTTCCGCCTGTAATCATACAACTGTTGCTGTCGATAACGCTCTCAACAGTAGGAGCAGAAATCATAGTATCGTCCATCCAGATGGACATAACATTTTCGCCTGAAGACTTAGCAGAAAGCTGGTTGTAGCCTCTTTGAAAAGCTTTCTTCCTTCATCGGTTAGCTCGAGAGAAACTATGTATTGAGCCTTGCCACCGTTCTCAAGCTGTACATAATCGGCACTTGCACTTTTAATAGAACTACCATCGAGGTATATGTGAGAAGCTGTTTTTCCTGACGGTGTCTTATATACTAATTCACCGTTAGAATCATATTCTTGTGTGGTATAGCTATTGCCTTCTCTAAAGGTAAGCTTTGCAGTTGCGGCAAGCTCTTCAATAGCCGTGCTTGGGTCGAAGTTTTCTTCGTCCTCTTTCCATGGATAACGGACGATGATAAGGCCGTTATCGTTGTCCTGATAAAGCTCATAGTCAGTAATATTATTAGTGACAAGTCTAAGCTCTATAACAGACTTTGCTGCAGACATCTGTTCTGCTGTTGCTTTGACATTTCCAGAAGGCTTGAAAGTAGCTTCAACGCCACCCTTAATGTCGATTCCCCATCTTATGTCGCTGACACCCTTGATGTAGGTAATCTTAAAATCGCCGTTTTCGCCATATATGCCGAAGATGGACGTATACGCCAATGCGAAGATAAGAATAGCGACGATGAAAAATACTGGTTTTCCAACTTTTTTCATACGGTATCCTCCAATAAATTCATTTGTCTGTTTTAGTAGCTTTAAGGAATTTTGCAAAATAAAAAACCTTGTCACTCACGAAAACAGAGGTAACAAGGTTAATTATATATTTTATGGTCGAAAAAAGTCAATGTGATTAAGACAAATTCATATCAAATAAAGCTAAAAGCTTTCGTAATAGGGCAGAATTTATATATTATTTATCCAAAAGCTTTTCTATGGCTGCAATCTTTGTGCATAGGCAGAAAATATCAAGAGCCTTAGCAAGTTCATCAAGAGGAGGGAAGCTTGGGGCAATTCTGATATTAGAATCGTTAGGGTCAATACCATAAGGATATGTAGCACCTGCACCAGTGAGGTTAATTCCAGCCTCTTTACAAAGGGCAACAACTTTTTAGCACAGCCATTGAGAACATTTACGCTGACAAAGTAACCACCATTAGGATTATGCCAGCTTGCAATATTCTTGTCGCCAAGTTCTTTTGTAAGCTTACTTATGACAAGCTCAAACTTTGGAGCAAGGATAGCCTTATGCTTTTGCATATGTGCAACAACGCCTTCATAGTTATTAAAGAACCTGATATGGCGGAGCATATTAAGCTTATCATAACCGATAGTTTGAAACTTATATCTGCTTTTGAGAACATCAAGGTTATTCTTTGATGCTGCGAGAGCGGAAACACCAGAGCCTGGGAAAGTAATCTTAGAAGTAGAGCAGAACATAATTGGCAAATCTTCATTGCCGTTTTTAAGACATTCGTCATAAAGATTAAGGAGAGTATCAGGGGTGTCAGTAAGGTCATGTATGCAGTATGCGTTATCCCACATAATTCTGAAATCCTTAGCAGCAGGCTTTAATGCTGCGAAACGCTTAACAGTTTCGTCAGAATATGTTATGCCGTCTGGGTTTGAATACTTAGGTACGCACCAGATTCCTTTGACAGTAGAGTCGTTTTCAACATACTTTTCTACCATATCCATATCAGGACCATTTTCAGTCATAGGAATAGTAATCATTTCAATATTTTTGAAGAAGCCTGTAACGCCGAAATGTCTGTCATATCCTGGAGCAGGGCAGAGGAACTTAATCTTTCCCTGGAGAAGCCAAGGCTGTTCTCCAGCAACACCATTTTCAGAGAAGCAAGCGATTGTATCAAACATCATATTAAGACTTGAGTTGCCACCGATGAATACATTTTCAGGCTTAACACCAAGCATTTGTGCAAAAAGTTCCTTGGCCTCATCAATACCATCGAGAATACCATAGTTACGGCAATCTGCACCTGATACAGAAAGACAATCACTATCACTTTTGAGTATATCAAGCATAGGAAGTGAAAGCTCAAGCTGAGCTGTACTTGGAACACCTCTTGCCATATTGAGTTTTAGACCTTGAGCCTTATAATCCTCATATTCTGCTTTTTAGATTTTTAAGCTCTGATTCAAGAGCATTTTTGTCCATAGACTGATAGTCTGACATTATGAATCCCCCTAAAATAGCATAAATTATTTTATGAACTGCAAAATACAGTCGATTTCCGCTTAATATTTTAATATAATATATGTAAAAATGCAAGTCTTATTTTATATTCTTGCAAAATTTATTATTTTATTCAAAAATAATCGAATATAATGAGCTTTGCTTGCCTTTTTTGACGGATAAAAAATCCATTTTAATAAAAACGGAGGTTTATTATGAAACGAAGAGCTTTCATACTTGCAAGTATTCTTATCATTAGCTTGTGTGGCTGCACAGTATCACCACCAGATTCCGCTGCAGAAGAAATTGTATTATATTCGTGGAAATTAAAAAAGTGATGATAATAGCAAAGAAAGTAGGGGTAAACTCAGCTTTGAAAATAGAAATATTATTTTAAATGTAAAAAGACAGATAAAAGCGAATTGAAATTAAATGAATATTATGAAATAGATAATGATAAGATTATAATAGTTTCTGAAGATTATGGGAATATAGTATTCAAATATAAGCTTTATGGAAATGAACTTGAGCTTTCTTATGATGGTTCTGCTTTAAGGTTTATAAAAGTAAGTTAAAATCAAATATGTTTCCATAAGAAAAAGTTTGAGCGAAACTTTTATTTTTCTAATATCAATATTAATATATTGAAAAAGAAAGAATGATTTATATATATTTCCATATAAATTAAAATTTTCCTTAAGAACCAAATATTAACATAAAAGTTTGTGCAAATTAGACAGATCGCCTGTTAATAATTTGTATGAAAAAAATTTATAAATTCTTTTTTAAAATTTTTATAAATATGATATAATCAGGTTAATCTGAAATCATTTTTTAGTAAGATTTCGGATAATAAAAAAAAAGGAGAATTTGAAAAATGGCAACAAGAACAATGAAAAAATTTTAGCACTACTTCTGTCACTTATGATGATTGCAGCAGTATTTGTTGTACCTTCAGTTGCAGCGACAGATGACCTCGAAGTTACTGTTCACTACCAAAGAAGCGATTCTAATTATGATAATTGGAATATCTGGGTTTGGGCAGATGGCAAAGACGGAGGTCAACAGGATTTCACATCAAGCGACAGCTTTGGTGCAGTATCCAAGTTCAACATGGATGTAGCTGGTATTGACAAAATAGGCTTCATTATCCGTAAGGGTAAGTGGGAATCTAAGGATACAGACGGTGACCGCTTCATCGAAACAGCTAAGGCTCAAGATGGAAAAGTAGATATTTATGTTCTTCAAGGACAGTCTGAGTTTGGCTACACAGAGGCTGAACTTACATCTCCAAGAATCAAGAAGGCAAAGATGGTTTCTACAAGCCAGATTGACTTCACACTTTCTCAGGAAGCAAACCTCAAGGCAAGCGATGTAACTGTTAAGGATTCCGAAGGAAATACTTATGCAGTAGCTTCTGTTACAACAGATGGCAAGAATGGTAGCTTGATAACTTCTGATGAGCTTCCTTATGGCAAGAACTATAAGCTCTACATTGATGGCTTTATTGAGCTTGATGTTTCTACTGCTACTGTTTATGATACAAACGAGTTCGAGCAGAAGTATACTTATGACGGCAACGACCTCGGTGCTACCTACACAGCAGAAAAAACAACATTTAAGACATGGTCACCTCTCGCAGAGAAAGTTACACTTAACCTCTACTCAAAAGGCAATGGCGACACACTTATCAAATCTGTTGATATGACACTTGGCGATAAGGGCGTCTGGACAGCAGAAGAAGCAGGCGACCTCAATGGCGTATACTACACTTATACATTCAAGATTAATGGCAGCGAAAACGAGGCTGTTGACCTTTATGCAAGAGCAGGTGGCGTAAACGGCGACAGAGGTATGATTATCGACCTCAAGTCTACAAACCCAGATGGTTGGGATAGCGATGTTCGTCCAGAGTTTGGTGGTAATGCAACAGACGCTATTGTTTATGAGCAGCATGTAAGAGATTTCTCTATTGATGCAAGTTCAGGCGTTTCTGACGCTCATAAGGGTAAGTATCTTGCATTTACAGAAACAGGTACAAAAAGAATTCAAATGGTAATTCTACTTGCCTTGATTATCTTAAGAATCTCGGAATCACACACATTCAGATTATGCCTGCATTCGACTTTTCAAGCGTTGATGAAACAAAGCTTGACAAGGCTCAGTACAACTGGGGCTATGACCCTAAGAACTACAACCTCCCAGAAGGCTCTTATTCAACAGACCCTTACAACGGTGAAGTAAGAATCAACGAGTTCAAGCAGATGGTTCAGTCACTTCATAAGAGTGGTATAAGAGTTATTATGGATGTTGTTTATAACCACACAGCAGCTACATATGATTCTAACTTCAATAAGTCATTCCCTGACTACTATTATAGAGAAAATGAAGACGGTAGTTTCTCAAATGGTTCAGGCTGTGGTAACGAAACAGCTACTGAGCGTTCAATGGTTAGAAAGTATATCGTAGAATCTGTTGTTTACTGGGCAACAGAGTATCATATTGATGGTTTCCGTTTTGACCTTATGGGACTTCATGACCAAGAAACAATCAATGAAATCAGAGCAGCTCTTAATGAGATTGACCCAACAATCATCACATATGGTGAAGGTTGGACAGGCGGTTCATCTACACTTCCATCATCACAAGCAGCTTTGAAGGCTAAAATTTCTAAGATGCCTGGTTTTGGTGCATTCAGCGATGACATCAGAGATGGCCTCAAGGGTAATGTATTTGATGAAGAAGATACAGGTTTCGTAAGTGGTAAGAGTGGTCTTGAGAGCACAGTTAAGTCTGGCGTTCTCGGTGCAACTGATTCATGGGCAGGTGCTCCTACACAGACAATTAACTATGTCTCCTGCCACGATAACAACACACTCTGGGATAGATTTACAAATTCTTGCCCAGACGCAACAGATGAAGAAAAGGCAACTATGACTAAGCTCGCAAGCTCAGTTGTATTTACATCACAGGGTGTACCATTCTTCCTCGGTGGCGAAGAAATGTGCAGAACAAAGCCTCTTGCTAATGGCAAGTTAGATAGCAACAGCTATAATTCACCTGATTCTACAAACAGCATTAAGTGGGATACACTCTCAAGCAGCCTTGTTTCAGGCGTAAGCAACTACTATAAGGGTCTTATCGAATTCAGAAAGGCTCACCCATCACTCAGACTTACAACAACAGAAGATGTCAACAACAACATCAAATTCTCCGAAGATGTTGGCGATAATGTTGTTGCTTATGAAGTAAGCGGCAAGCCAAATGGCGAAAAGGCTGATTCTATCTTTGTAGCATACAATGCTAATAAGGAAGATGTTCAGGTTAAGCTTCCAAAGAGCGACAAGTGGCAGGTTTGTGTCAATGGCGAGAAGGCTGGTACAGATGTTATCGAAACAATCAATGGTGACACAGTAACAGTCAAGGCTCAGTCAACAATGGTACTTGTTCTTGGCGATACAAATGGTACTCCAGAGGATACAAGCAAGGTTACATCATCTGATAACGATAATTCAAATGGCGTAAATACAAGCGATACAAGCACACCAATCGGTTGGTTTGCATTCGTAGGTATAGCACTTCTTGCAATCGCAGGCATAGTATTTGTTACAGTAAAGAAGAAGGCTAACAGATAATTGATTTTGACAATTCAATAAATCTATAAAGTAAAAAAACTATGAAATAGATTTGAACAAGTCTGTAAAAAAAGGACAATAGAAAAAATCCCTCTTGATGTAGAATATACATCAGGAGGGATTTTTTTAATGCCAAGAAGTTATCAACATATAAACATTTATGAAAACGAAATAACAGAATTAAGTAAGCAAGGAAAAAAGTAGAATACTTTATGTTTTATGGACCACAGAAAGATAGAATGAACTAATATATGTTGTTTAGTTAATTATTTTTTCATCAGCTTTATTTCGGCTATCGGTTATCATATAGCATAGAACCATAAGGCTATCATTGAGATGAACATTTTGTACAATAATATCATCAAAATCGAGTGTTAGGTCATAATGGCTGAAATTCCAATCGTTTTTTACACCATATGAATGAAGTTTAGTTGCAAGTGCTGGTGTTGCAGCTTTCGGAACACAAAATATTGCAACATCAGGATGATTTTCTGAACAGAACTTTTCAAGAAATTCCGTATCCATAATGCTTATGTCACGAATTTTCTGTCCGATTTTATTTTTATCGCTATCAAAAATACCTGTAAGTTTAAAACCTCGTTTTTCAAAAAAGACATATGTGTTGCAACAGCCTTTCCGAGATTTCCGGCACCAATCATTATAGCACTATATTGATTATCAATGCCAAGGATATGACCTATTTCATCATGCAGAGCTTGAACAGAATAGCCGTATCCCTGTTGACCAAAACCACCAAAACAGTTTAAATCCTGTCGAATTTGTGATGCGGTTAAGTGCATTCTGTCTGAAAGCTCTCTTGAAGAAATTCTTGTTATATTTTTATCAAGCAATTCGCCAAGAAAACGGTAATATCTTGGCAAACGATTTATTACTTGAACTGATATATTTTCGTGTTTAGACAAGTTTTATTCACCGACTTCCAAAAATAAGGTGTGGGACAAATTCCCACACCTTATTATAGCACATTTTTACTGATTAAAAGAGATTTTTTATATTAAGCCATTTTTTTATCTAATCTTTTTGCAATTTCTGTAAGGAACGCTTCTGTATCAACCTTAGTGATGTTATCAAGGCTTGAGAGAGCAGCAAGGTCACCAGTCATAACACCATCTTCAATTGTTTCAATAGAAGCCTTTTCAAGCTTATCAGCAAAGTCGATAAGTTCAGGAAGATTATCAAGTTCTCCACGCTTTCTCAAAGCACCAGTCCAAGCAAAGAGAGTTGCCATAGAGTTTGTAGAAGTCTTTTCACCCTTGAGATGTTTATAGTAATGACGCTGAACAGTTCCGTGTGCAGCTTCATACTCATAAACGCCATCAGGAGAAACAAGAACAGAGGTCATCATTGCGAGTGAACCGAAAGCAGTAGCAACCATATCGGACATAACATCACCATCATAGTTTTTGCAAGCCCAGATATATCCACCCTCTGAACGAACAACTCTTGCAACAGCGTCATCAATCAAAGTATAGAAATATTCGATACCAGCCTCTTTGAATTTATCCTTATATTCAGCCTCAAATATTTCGTTGAAAATATCCTTGAAGCGATGGTCGTATTTTTTAGAAATGGTATCCTTAGTAGCAAACCAAATATCTTTCTTTTGGTCGAGAGCAAAGTTGAAACAAGCTCTTGCAAAGCTGCTAATACTTTTATCGAGATTGTGAAGACCTTGAATAATACCAGGAGTTTTGAAATCGTGGATAAGTGAACGAGTTTCAACACCGTTTGAGTCTGTTACAACAAGCTCAGCCTTGCAGTCAGCAGGAACAACCATTTCAGTATTCTTATAAACATCGCCATAAGCGTGACGCGCAATAGTAATAGGCTTTTTCCAGCTTGGAATAAATGGTGTGATACCCTTAACGAGAATAGGAGTTCTGAAAACTGTACCATCAAGAATTGCACGAATAGTACCATTAGGTGATTTCCACATTTCAGTGAGGTTGTATTCTTTAACTCTTTCTGCGTTAGGAGTAATAGTAGCACACTTTACAGCAACGCCATATTTTTAGTAGCTTCTGCGGAATCAAAAGTAACTTGGTCCTTAGTAGCCTCTCTATGCTCAAGTCCGAGGTCATAATATTCAGTCTTGAGGTCGATATAAGGGAGGAGGAGAATATCCTTAATCATCTTCCAGATGATTCGGGTCATTTCATCGCCGTCCATCTCGACTAAAGGTGTTTTCATCTGAATCTTTGCCATCATTATCATTCCTTTCTTATATTAAGCGGGTATTATGTGGAATATTAAGAATTTTCTTTAGTATAGTTAAGAAGTCCGCCAGCAAGAATAATATCTCTTGTACGGTCTGAAAGCTCGCAAAGTACAGGGATTTCCTTACCTGTTGTCTTATTGATAACAGTAAGTTCACTGCCGTTCATAATAAGCTTCTTAACATCAGGAATAGCAAGCTCGTCGCCCTCGCTGATAGAATCATAATCAGCTTCATTTACGAATGTAAGTGGGAGAATACCTGCATTGATGAGGTTAGAACGGTGAATTCTTGCAAAGGACTTAACCAAAACAGCCTTAACTCCAAGATAACGAGGAGCAAGAGCGGCGTGTTCTCTTGAAGAACCTTGTCCATAGTTTACTCCACCAACAATGATGCTTCCGCCGAGCTCTAAAGCTCTCTTAGGGGAATTCTTTATCGCATACTGTGAAGCAGTATTGTGAAATAGCAGGAATCTTTGAACGGAGAGGAAGAATCTTAGCACCAGCAGGCATAATGTGGTCTGTTGTGATGTTATCGCCAACCTTGAGTGAGCAAGGAACATCAATAGAATCTTCAAGTGGAGAAGTCTGTGGGAAAGGCTTGATGTTAGGACCACGAAGAATTTCAACAGTGTCCATAGTTTCTTCTGGCTCCGGAGCAACAACCATATTATCGTTGATTTCAAACTTTTCAGGAAGCTTGATGTCGATAGCGTCACCAAGAGTTCTTGGGTCTGTGAATACACCTGCAATAGCAGAAACAGCAGCAGTTTCTGGGCTGACAAGATAAATCTGGCCATCAGCAGTACCAGAACGGCCTTCAAAGTTTCTGTTGAATGTACGGAGAGAAATACCCTTAGAATTAGGGGATTGTCCCATACCTATGCAAGGACCGCAAGCACACTCAAGAATTCTTGCACCAGCCTCGATAAGGTCAGCCAAAGCACCATTTCTTGCGAGCATATTATAAACCTGCTTAGAGCCAGGAGCGATACCAAAGCTTACATCAGGGTGAACAGTCTTGCCCTTCATTATATGAGCAACTCTCATAAGGTCGAGATAAGATGAGTTTGTGCATGAGCCAATAAGAACTTGGTCAATCTTTTGTGGGCCGATTTCCTCAATAGACTTAACATTGTCAGGGCTATGTGGACATGCAGCCATAGGAACGAGAGCTGAAAGGTCGATATTGATAACCTCATCATAAAAGCGTCAGCATCAGGCTGAAGCTCAATCCAATCTTCTTCACGACCTTGAGCCTTCATAAATTCTCTTGTAATTTCGTCAGAAGGGAAGATAGAAGTAGTAGCACCAAGCTCAGCACCCATATTTGTGATAGTAGCTCTTTCAGGAACTGTAAGAGTTTTAACGCCCTCACCGCCGTATTCGATAATCTTACCTACACCACCCTTAACAGACATAATCTTTAGAACTTCAAGAATAATATCCTTAGCAGCAACCCATGGCTGAAGCTTGCCAGTGAGATTGATTCTAACCATCTTAGGCATAGAGATGTAGTAAGCGCCACCCATAGCAACGGCAACATCAAGACCACCCGCACCCATAGCAAGCATACCGATACCGCCGCCTGTTGGAGTATGGCTGTCCGAGCCGATGAGCGTCTTGCCAGGCTTGCCGAAGCGCTCGAGGTGCACCTGATGGCAGATGCCGTTACCAGGACGAGAATAGTAGATACCGTGCTTCTTTGCAACAGACTGAATGAAACGGTGGTCATCAGCATTTTCAAAGCCAGTTTGAAGAGTATTATGGTCGATATAAGCAACGCTCTTTTTTTCTGTCTTAACTCTTGGAATACCAATAGCCTCAAATTCAAGATAAGCCATTGTACCTGTTGCGTCTTGAGTAAGAGTTTGGTCGATTTTAAGGCCAATTTCAGAGCCGACAGTCATTTCGCCACTAAGAATGTGTTCTTTAATAATTTTTTTGTGCGAGTGTATAACCCATGGTTAATCCCCCTTATAAAGTTTTAGTGTAAAAACTCAAAATGAATTTTCTACACATATAAAATTCACTTAATATTATCCGTCAAAATGTTTAATTTGTCAATGCTTTACGCAAATTTATACCATATATGTAAGAAACTTTTTAAAATAGTAGAAGAATAATGTTCAAAATCAAAACTAAAAATGAAAGATTAAATGAAATAAAATTCAAAAATACAATATATAATTTAATAAACTTAGATATTTTGCAAAATAGTTGAAGTTAAAATTCAAAGCTTTAATCAAGATATATTTTCAAGGGCTTTCCAAAAGATAAATACTAAGTGAAATCTTTAATTTATCAAACTTGCATGTAATAAATTAAAAAGTCGCTGCTCAACAATTATGAGCAGCGACTAAGCTTTTTAATTATATATAATCTTATATATTGTATAGTTCAGCAGGTGTATGCCCGCAGTGCATATTCATTCTTGTATGATTACATAAATCATTACATAATTTTGAAAATTCAGAACGAATACTTGCATTGTCAAAGTCTAAGCCAAATTGAGCTGCTCTTTGGATAGCAAGTGTAAGACTTCCTTTTTCAATTGAAATGATTAGCTGAATATCATCTGCAAGAATATCAGCTTCTTCTTTTTCGAGATTAGGCAGATTTCTAAGAAATGCTCTAAGGCTGATAAATTCAAGAGTTTTTTCAAAATATCCATCATTAGCATATTTCAAGAGTTGTTTTTTATCAGGAATATAATATGGTTTTCCTTTTTGTAACTCAATCATATCAAAATATTCATCGCAGTTACCAAGACAAAGATTTTCGGCAACTAAATTTTTATCAATAGTTTTTATCTTAGGAGGATTAGGGAATAATTCATCTGTTGCGAAGATTGAATAGCATTTAATATCAAGATAAATGCTTTCAACGAATTTTACGAAATCGTCCTCAGAGATAGGTTCATTTTGACTATTGTATATTCTAAGCAAGGTGCGAAGTGGAATTACACCATATAGATTTGCTGCGGCATCAAAATATTGATACAAAAGCTGAGTGGCTTCTTTTGAAAGTGTTTCGCTCATAAAAATTCTCCTTTTATTCTTGTAATGAACGCATACGCTCAAATTCTTCCTCATCAATTACTGCTACGCCAAGTGATTGAGCTTTTGTCAGCTTACTTCCAGCTTCTTCACCAGCAAGTACAAAGTCGGTTTTTTAGAAACGCTTGAAGAAGTTTTTCCGCCAAGCTGCTCAATAATAGAGGCTGCCTCTGTACGCTTGTAATTTTTGAGAGTGCCAGTAATAACGAAGGTTTTGCCTTCGAATAATGCGTTAGTTTCGCTTTTTGACTTCTTTTCGGCCTGTGTATTAAGACCAAGAGTCTTAATTTCTTCAATCAGAACCTTAGTTTCAGGTAGTCTGAAATAATCATATACACATTCTGCCATAATACCGCCAAAGCCTTCGATAGCAGAAATCTGTTCAATACTTGCCTCTGCAATAGCATCAAGAGTACCAAATTCATCAGCGAGTAATTTGGCGGCTTTTTGTCCGATATGCCTTATTCCAAGTGCGAAAACAAGCCTATATAAATCATTCGACTTAGATTTTTCTATTGCATTTATAAGGTTATTTGCAGATTTTTCGCCCATTCTTTCAAGAGATTGAATCTGTGCGGAATTTATTCTGTATAAATCAAGCGGAGAGGAAATCATTTCATTGTCAACAAGCTGTTCAATAACAGCTGAGCCAAGTCCATCAATATCCATAGCGTCACGAGAAACAAAGTGTATTAAGTGCCTTATGAGCTGTGCCGGACAATCGGTATTTGTGCAACGGAAAGCGGCTTCATCAATTTCACGAGTAACAGGTGAACCGCAGGACGGACATATTTTAGGAAATTCAAAAGGTTCAGAATTTTCTGTGTGAGCGGTAACTTTTACAACCTCAGGAATAATTTCACCAGCTTTTCTAAGAACAACGGTATCCCCAATACGCAAATCTTTTTCTTTTATAAAGTCAATGTTATGCAAGGTTGCTCGGCTTACAGTTGTGCCAGCAAGAGAAACAGGTGAGAATATTCCAGTAGGAGTGAGAACACCAGTTCTGCCGACATTTATTTCAATATCGAGGAGAGTGGTTTCCTTTTCCTCAGGTGGATATTTATAGGCTTCTGCCCATTTCGGAAATTTTGCTGTACTTCCCAGTTCTGTACGCTGTGCAAAGCTGTCAATTTTAATAACTGCACCATCTGTCTGGAAAGGGAGTGACTGACGAACTTCACCTACACGCTCTATTTCATCAATAACCTTTTCTATATCATTGAAATCATTATAGAAAGGCAAAACAGTAAAGCCTAATTCCTTTAAGAAGTTAAGGCTTTCTTTGTGGCTATTGAGAGTTACACCGTCTATTTGCTGAATGTTGAAAACAAAAATATCAAGAGAACGAGCCTTTGTGATTTTAGCGTCTTTTTTGGCGGAGAGAACCAGCAGCGGCATTTCTTGGATTTTTGAAAGGCTTTTCGCCATTTTCGTCTTGAGCTGTGATTATTTTCATAAAGGTATCATTTGACATATAAACCTCACCACGAACCTCAAGGTAGGGAATAGGTTTGTTGAGCTTCATAGGCAGTGATTTTATAGTCATTAGATTTTCTGTAATATCTTCACCAACAGAACCGTCACCACGAGTTGAACCACGCACAAATATTCCGTTTTTGTATTCAGCGGATACGGAAAGTCCATCAATTTTAGGTTCAACAACATAGGTTGGATTTGATATGGTTTCACGAACTCGCTTATCAAAATCTCTTATTTCGCTATGTGAAAAAGAATCGTGCAAACTTTCCATCGGAACATTATGCACAACTGGAGCAAATTTTTCACCTGAAGCATTTCCTCCGACTTTTTGTGTCGGAGAATTTGTTGTAATCAATTCGGGATATTCGGCTTCAATATTTTCAAGTTCACGAAGAAGCTTATCATATTCAAAGTCATCAATTTCAGGAGAATCTTCATTGTAGTATTTTTGATTGTGATAATCTATAAGCCTGCGGAGTTCGTCCGCTCTTAATTCAGCATCATTTTTATTCAAAATATCATACCTTTCTGTTGTTAGAACGGATATAATTCGTTCCTATGATTTGCTGACTAACTTTTCAAAGACACTTAAAAGTTTAGGTCAAGCCTTTTTAAAGGCTTGCGGTTTACAAAGGCAGAGCCTTTGTGGGTGTTAGGGCAAAGCCCTTAACATTTCATTTTTATCAAGAGACGGATTTTATCAGCCTCTTAATACTTTCGATAGCTTTCTATATATGATTATATCCGAAATCCTATTGCAAGGCAAGAAATAATTGTATTTAACAAAGAATATAAAATTCAAAAAAAAAATGAAATGAGATTTCAAGATGAGGGAGTAGCAGGTGTACATTTTAATAAGTTCTTTTTCTTTAACTTCTTCCATAAAATCACAAAAAGCCCGTTACCGAAGTAACGGACTTTTTAGCTTGGCGCGCCAGGAGGGACTCGAACCCCCCGACCTTTTTGGTTCGTAGCCAAACACTCTATCCAGCTGAGCTACTGGCGCATTTGCGGTTCTTTCCAAACCGCTCATTTATAATAGCACAACTAAAATAAAATGTCAAGCATAAATTTTTAAATTTGCAAAAAATTGTAGATAGTCAGAATTAAAGTATATCCATATACTTTGCAACAAGTCTTTGAAAGAAATTCAAGCTATTCATAACCGTATCATGAATTTCATGAGAATATTTCAGGAAAAGCGAAAGTTCTTCAGATGATATAGGTTTGCCACTGAATTTTGCTTTTTCTGCTATTGGATAAATTTCTTTAAAGAAAAGCTCATACCACTTTTTCTTTTCTTGTGGAGTATCTCCCTTTTCTATAAGCTGCTTGATATTATCATATATTGAATTATTTTCATCAATTTGAACTTTATATAGTAAAAAGCTGAACTATATATGAATAAATAGCGAGTAAAGCCTTATTTTTATTCTTATCACTAAATATTTTCTTTCGCTTTTTTACCCTTATAAATCTATTTATCCAAAGTGTAGCAAATACTATTGCAGCACACATTGGAATAAACAATATATATACTATCACTGGGGTAGAGCTTGTATTAGATTGAGTGCTTGCAGAAGTTTGTTCAGAAGATGTATCAGATGGTGATGCTTCAGAGTGTTTATTATTACTGCTTTCTACCATACTTTTCGAGCTTTCAGTACTGCTATCAGAACTATCTTCTATACTGCTTTCACTGCGAAGCGAATCTGAGGGGGTAAAGTCTAATGCTTTCCAGCCTGTTCCTGAGTAATAAACTTCTACCCATGCGTGGGCATCTGAATCGAGCATTTCGATAGAACCGATATTTGTGAGCTTTGCAGTGTTAAATTTAAAGCCCTCTGCGTATCTTGCAGGTATTCCTGACGCACGAAGTAATAGAACTGCTGATGAGGCAAAATGCCTACAATAACCTTTTTTATTTTTGCTTAAGAAATATTCAACAAAATCTTCTCCATCAGGAGTTTTTCCTGGTGAAAGAGTGTACTTATATTCATTTGAACCTACTAAAAGACTCATAACATCAATTATTGTATTATCCATAGAGCTTGTATTGATATTTTTATCTTTTTATAAATTTCTGGAGAAAGCTTTTTTTGTATTTTCAGGAAGCTGTGTGTAATTTTCATTGACAAACTTGTCGTAATCTATCAACATATTAAGATAATTAAAATCATTTCTATCTATGCTACCAGAATTATATAATTCAGAAACAAGAGTTCGTGTATCTGCATCTGAGTCTATATATCTATTTCTTGAATAGTATTCGTCAAGATTGATTTTTTCGTTTGTCGAATATACATTTCCATTTTCATCTATGAAGGAAATTTCACCAGTTTCTTTATCGACTTTTAGTGTTCCACCTTCAACAGCTACTCCATCGAAATAATCATCTAATACATAATAGCTATTAAGCTTATACATTGTTTGCACTAAATCATCAAGAGAAAAATTAAAAAAGCTTGTTGATGAATATGCACTATAAGAATATTTATCAAGACCTCTTTGTTCATTTTTTGCTGTTATATAACCGTCGTCAATATATGAAATTTCGTCTTTTGGTTCTATATTAATTAGATTATATGGCGTATAAATAAGTCTTGGATTTCCTCCGTTACACCATTCTGCTACAACAGAAAATGTAGTTGAATTTCCTGAAATTCCAAATATTTTATTTACATTATCAAAAATTTGCTGTGTACTGTTATTGCCAATAATATTTTTAACTTCTGCTGATTTGTTGTTTGAAAGCAGTTCCCAGCCGCTTTTGCTATAAACGCTTCCGACATAACTCTTTATATATTCATCATGAGGTATATTTTCTTTTCTCAATTCTGCACCATTGGTAAGAGTAAGCCTTAAAACAGGTTTATTTTTTAAAGCTTATATCTCCGACATCATTAAAGTTGATGGAGCTTGTGTCTCCGCCAAATTTTGAATTTAAATATCGTGAGATTTCTGTACTGTCAAGCCGTTTACAAGGCTTAATCTGACAGAATCGAGAAATTCTGAGCGGTGAAATGCTGATTGAGGGAAAATTAATGATATAACAAGCATTATTGATAATAATATCGGTAGTGCTACAAATGCAATGGGTTGTGCGGCGGAAGGTGATGAGATGTGATAACCTTTTAGACCTCTTTTGAAGACTTTGTTTCCGCCAATAGTAGGAGAAAGAAACATTGACATTCCATAAAATGCAAATAAAAGTGCTATTGCAAAATATGATGGTGTGAGAGGTACTAATATAGGTGCAATTATAAATGGTAATGTTACAAATGTAGCAAGAAAGAAGTTTCTCCTTTTAATGATTGCCCATGCTTCAAGAAAAATAAATATATACATTAAAAATAACAAAAGATAGTAGAATCTAATTCATAATTTGCACCCTTAATTAAATCATTCCAACCTTTTGGAAACGATACACTTGAACCCTTTGAACGAAATGCTTCTAAAATATATTTCACTTCTATAAGAAAGCCACAATATATCGAATCCTGAAATATGAGATAAAATAAAGCTCCAAGTATTGCACTTCCTATAATAAACCATAAGTTTTTCCGTTTCATAAGATAAATTCCTGTAAAAATACAAGAAAAAATAATAAAAAACAAAACAGTTACAGGCAGTGCTATTGGAATTGCAAATGATGAATAAAGGCAACCAAGTGATGAGCCTACACCTAACATCAAAAAAAAAGAGCAAATAAAATATTGCAGTTTGAAGTAAATTAGGTTCTGAAGCAGAAAGTTTTAATTCTTCCAAAACGATTGGATTTTGTTCTTTTTTAAAATTGTATTTTTCATAATTTATAAAAACTCACCTTTTATGCTATGCGTTTAAGACATATAATTGCAGGGGAAGATTTTGAAGCTCTTTAAGAGGCTGATTTTGCATATCACATATCTCATAAACAGTTGTTGAAACAGAATTTGAAAGCTCATATAGAGCGGTTATCGAATTTTTATCAAGCTTAGAACCAATATATATAACAGAGGAATATTTGCCAAAATCCTCTGAAATATTGTAATTATATATAAGCCCAAAATCACAGCTTGAACTTTCCAGCATAACTGCAAAAAAGCTTTGAATATCGAAATCATTTTCGGAATATTCATTTATATGTTTATTATTTGCGTCAAACCATTTGATAGCAGGCTTTATCTCATTATCTTTAAAATTTTGAAGTATCTCATATAAAAGTTCAAGTGTTGCTTCAGAAAGCCTTATACTATCTGAAAAATCCACAAGAATTAAGACTTTGCTGGCTATTGGTTCTCCAAAGTCTTTTATAATAATAGAATCGTGCTTTTCAGAAAGCCATCTATGAATTCTTCTTATTCTATCACCCTCACGATATTCTCTTATATCAAAAATTTCTGATGGGTCATCACCAGAAACACGCTTTGAGTATTCAAGACTTTCGTCTTCTATTCCGCTCTTAATTTTGTGCTCTATTGCATTTTTTCTAAATTCTGGCATTATAGCCACTTTACAGGACATAGACTTAATATCTGTTTTTTTTCTTTATAGAAAATAACATTAAAAAATCATATATTTTAACCTCATCTATTTTACATAAAGAGAACCACAGCTTTTTGAGCTGAAAAACATATCTATACTTTGTGGAAAATATGTAGGCGAGATATAAATATAATCTTTACTTTCTTCGCCTGTAAATGTATTTGTTGTTTTAAGCCTTATAGCGATTTTCCCAGAAAGAAATTGATGCTTTGTATAACTTCTGAGGCGAATTATAGCTTTTTTCGTTTTTAAAATAAGCCTCTTTAATAGGCAAAATACTCAAAACAATTTGTTTTCTTAAAAAGAACATAATTATAAAGGATATAATAGGCATACATAAAACTAATAACAAAAAAAAATACTGCAAGATAACCATCAAAAAGATTAAAAATATTATTGCAGCAAAAAGCAGTAAAAAATACATAATTCGATTAAAGAGCATAATTTGCCACCTTTATGAAAGTCTTGGGGCTGAAACCCTTTTAATACATCTTCAAGAGCTGTATGTGCTGATGCACCACTCACACCTGCACGAGAGTTTATCAAAATTCTATGTTCAAAAACATCAAAGAATACATTCTGAACATCTTCTGGCACAACATATTCTCTTCTTGAAACCCATGCTGCTGCTCTGCTCATTCTTGCAAGGGCTATTGATGCTCTTGGGCTTGCTCCCATTTTTATCATAGGACTATTTCGTGTAGCGGCTGCAAGTCTTGCAATATATTCATAAACTTCGTCAGAAATATAAATATTTTCAACAGACTTTTGCATTTCGATAATATCATTTTTATCTGCAACTTTTCCTACATTATCAAGTGGATTTTGTCCCTGCTTTTGTTTAAGAATACGAACCTCGTCATTTATACTTGGATAACCAATAGAAATCTTTATAATAAACCTATCCATCTGAGATTCAGGCAAGAGCTGTGTTCCAGTGGAACCAATGGGATTTTGAGTTGCTATAACTGTATAAGGTCTTGGTATAATATGTGTTGTTCCATCAACAGTAATACTGCCTTCCTCCATAGCTTCAAGCAAAGCACTTTGCGTTTTAGAGCTTGTACGATTGATTTCATCTGCAAGAAAAAAAGATTGCACAATGCCGCACCAGGTCGGTATTCTGTTTTTCCTGTTTCTCTATTTATAACGGTATAACCAACAACATCACCTGGAAGAATTTCAGGTGTAAATTGTAGACGCTTGTATGATAAATCGAGTGCCTTTGAAAAAGCTAAAACCATAGTAGTTTTACCAACGCCTGGGCAATCTTCAAGTAGAATATGACCTTGTGCCAAAATAGCCATAAGAATTTTTGCAATTATTTCGTCTTTTCCTACAACAGCTTTGCGAACTTCATTTATAATGGCAACTGCTTTGTTATACATCTAAATCATTCCTATCTTATTAATTTTAAATTTATTATATTTTTTAAATTATAGATTTTATGGACTGATTATAACATTTTATAATATGATTCTTCAAGCATATTATAAACTTTTTATATGGTAAATTTACATAAAGTATAAATATAAAGAAAAAGCAAAAGCGAGATCTTTCGATCTCGCTAAATGCAAAAAGGGAGGGATAATGAAAAACAAAAATATGGAATCTTTCAATTTTATTAAGTTCTATTATTTTTGAACTGATTATAATATAGCACATATTTTTATTTTTTTCAATACTTTTTCTTGATTCTTTTTAAAAAATTTATAAAATATGCAATATTAGCTATGCTTTATATTCTATTCTTCCATTTGTTTTCCTAAAAAAGCAGCTGCAGCTTGTGTGAGTTTAATTTCTGTTTCATTTGGCGCTTGAATTTCTTCTCCTTGCAGCATAACAACTGAACCAGTCACATCTCCAGAAGATATAATCGGATATATAACTAAAGCTGTTCTTTCTATACCCTCTATTGGCATAAGCTCACCGATACTATCAGATTTAGCAAAGTAATTTTTTTTCTCATTTCCATAAGTTCTTCTATAATAGGAGAAATTCTTCTTTCAAGATATTCCTTTTTAGAAACTCCTGCGACCGCAATAATATGGTCTCTATCACTTATTATCATAGGTTTTCCTGAAATTTTAGAAATAACCTCTGCATATTGAGATGCAAAATCAGAAAGTTCTCCGATTGGTGAATATTTTTTGAAAATAACTTCTCCGTTAGTATCTGTATAAATTTCGAGTGGGTCGCCCTCTCTTATTCTCAATGTTCTTCTTATTTCCTTAGGTATTACCACACGCCCAAGGTCATCTATTCTTCTCACAATTCCTGTTGCTTTCATATAATTAACCTCCGAGTACTTTTATATTTTAGTAAGTTTTGTGAACTTATTAGTTATTATTCACCATAGTTTTTTGACTATTCACATTTATTAGCAAAAAAAGCCTTGTTTTTGGAGGTTTATGATTTAAGTATCATTAAAAAATGCTTGCAAACTCATACTTTGTGTTATATTATTCTCTTTGCTTTGAAAAATTTACAAATTCCCATGAAGTAAACTGTACCCCCTCGTCTGAATGCAAAATCACTTTAGGGTAGTTTTCCTTTTCAAGGGCTGTCTTCAGAGTGCTTATTGCCAAATCAGTGTTGATATAATCACTGTTTAACGAAGCGACAGCTGACCTGTCATACAAATTAATAATTGAACAGTTGTATCTGAATTTTCCATTTGGCTGGCGCATATATGTGAAGTCTGTGCACCATACTTTGTTCTTGCAGTCGACAGTAAAATTCTGATTTAAGAGATTGTCAAAGATTTTATTCTTTTTGCCAGTCTTGTAACCTGGCTTAGAATGCATAATTACTGCACAAAGATTCAATTCCTTGTTCATATATTTATGCATTGTGGTATTGCTTAACTCATAGCCATATCGTTTGATAAAAATGCGCATAGCCCTATAGCCTATAACACGATTGCTGTTGTAATAAACATACTTTATAAGCTCAAAGATATGTGCTAAGCGTTCACGATATTTTCGCTTTGCATCCTTTTTGTAGTTGTAATAACAATTAGGACTAATGCCAAACTTCTGGCATAGCCATCTTAAACCAAATATATTTTTATTGTCATCGATGAATCGATATACCACTAATCGATTTCCTTCGCGAAGCATGCCGCCGCTTTTTTAAGAAAGCAATCTCTTTATCTTTTTCATTAAGAAGCTGATTTCCTTTGCTTCATTAGATTCTGCGGTTGTGCTGGTGGTATAGAGGCATTCTTCCTTGTATTCGTTAACCCATTTGCTAACGGAACTTTTGGCAACATTAAATTTAACAGCAATTTGCGGTATTGATTTGTTGCCTGCCATATAGGCTTTAACTACTTTAGAATAATCAGTGAGCTTTGGTTATAGCGGTATTTCTCGTGTAAGCTCTGATAATATAGCAAAATATTATGATATTGATAAGAAGCTTATTTCTGAAGCTACAGTATATATTTCTGATAGTGCAGATTCATGCTTTGAGGTGTCTTGTTTTAAGCTGAATGATGAAGCTGATTATTCTAAGGTAGAATATAAAATAAAAAATCATATTAACTCGCAAAGTGCTAATCTCCAAAGGCTTAATCCTAAAGAAAGTAAGATGCTTGAGGATACTAAAATAGAATATTGTAGTCCGTATGTTTTAGTAGTTGTTTCTGATAATAACGGAAGTGCAATTAATTCTTTCAGAAATCTTATTACTGGAAAAGTTAGCTCATAAAAAATAAAAGGGAGCTGCGAAGAATGAAGTCTTAAACTCCATTTCTTCACAGCCCCTATTTATGTTAAAGGAATGTTTATAAATAAAATGGAAAATAAAAGAAGTGAAACAATTTTTATAGTACCTCAGTCATTTGATAGAATGAATGCAGAAATATTCTTAAGAAAACATTGTGCTGTTTCTGCAAGACTTTTAACAAGATTAAAACGCACAGAAAATGGTATAACAAGAAATGGTGAACTTCTCAGAAGTATTGATAAAGTCAATGCAGGAGATGTAATAACAATAAAATTTCCTGATGAAGAAATTTCAGTAGAGCCAACAGAGGGAAAACTTGATGTACTTTTTTGAAAACAAAAATATTCTTGCAGTAAATAAACCACCGTTTATGCCTGTTCACCCAGTGCATGACCATATTTTTGATACGCTTGCAAATATAGTAGCATATTATCAAATTCAGAATGATGAGAGCTATACATTTCGTGCTGTAAATCGCCTTGATAGAAATACTTCTGGAATTGTTATAATTGCCAAGAATAGACTTACTGCATCAATTTTACCGAATACAGTTAAGAAAAAAAATATACCGCAATTTGTGAGGGAGAGCTTTTTGGTAGTGGAACGATAGACGCACCACTTGCACTAAAAAGAAGGTCATACAATTTGCAGAGAGGTTCGTGCTGATGGTGTTCGTGCAGTTACTCATTGGAAATCTCTTGCAGTAAAAAGGAAATCATACAATGCTTGAATTAGTTCTTGAAACGGGCAGAACACATCAAATCAGAGCTCATATGGCACATATAGGACACCCTTTAGCTGGTGATGACATGTATGGGGGACACCTTGATATATTTGATAGACAATGCTTACACTGTTCTCAAGCGGAGTTTGAAGACCTATATTCAGGAGAAAAAATAGTTATAGATTGTCCCGCAAAGGAATTTTGGGATAAATTTAATAAGCTTGTTTAAATAAGATAAAAGTTTTATATCAAAAAGCTATTCGAAAAAGTTTTTTTCTGCGTTTAGCCATAAAAATTTTGATTTGTATTTTTCTTTATTTAAATAATTTTTTAATCAGCAGGTTCAGGAATTACTTCATTGTTTTCCGGTTCTTCTGAAATATGCTTTTTATCTGCTGAAATCTTAACAAATGCACAGGAATTTGCAGGAATCTCTAAATCTCTGCCATTAAGAATTGTACCAAGAAGAGCCTCACCATCTTCAAATTCCTTTGGCACAATAAAGTCAATAGGGAAGTTAGCAGCATTGAAAACACAGAGAAGTTCATCTGTATCATCATAGCGGATATAACCCATAGTTCTCTCATAAGAACCAAATTCCTTAAAATCACCATCTTTAAGGCAAGAACAATATGAACGGAGCTTTGCGAGTTGCTTATACCATTCAGTTAAGCCTTTATCTTCCTTGCCCCATGGGAAAGGTGCTCTGTTAAATGGGTCTTTATAGCCCTCAACACCCGCTTCATCGCCATAATAAATGCAAGGCACACCAGGAAGTGTAAATTGAATACCGCTTGCAAGACGCATTCTCTTTAAGCCATATTCACGCTGAGAAGGTGTGAGTGAAGTATTAGCTTGCCATTCACGGCCTCTGCCGTTTTGTCTTTCACCAGCAAGAAGTGTTATAACTCTTTCAGTATCGTGTGTTCCAAGAAGGTTCATAAGGCAACGAATGACAGGACGAGGATAATTTTCAAGGATACAGGTAATCATTTCTACCATATCTCTGCCATCACCGCAATCAAGGAAACCAAGAATAGCATCTCTGAAAGGATAATTCATAACGCTGTCAAGCTGTTTTCCATAGAGGAAGCGTCTGCGGCTGCTGTAGCTTTCCTTTATAGAGGCATCTTCCCAAACCTCACCCAAAAGAAGTGCGTCTGGATTTTCAGCCTTTATAGCCTCACGAATATGCTGAATAAATGGGTCAGGAAGTTCATCTGCAACATCAAGTCGCCAACCTGAGTTTCCGCATTTCATCCATTTTCTTATAATACCATTCTCACCGTTGATATATCTATCAAAGGAATATGACAGTTCTTCAACTTCTGGTAAAGTGTCAAAGCCCCACCAAGAATGATAAATATTCGGCCAATCCATAAATTTATACCAAGTATAATATGGTGAATTTTTTGAATTATAAGCACCATTCTGAGGATAACGACCCTGACGGTTAAAATACTTACTATCACTGCCAGTATGGCTAAAAACGCCGTCATTTATAATATACATACCACGCTTTTTAGCCTCACTGCAAAGCTCCTTGAAATCTTCTTCTGTGCCGAGAACGGGGTCAATTTTTTCATAGTCGCCTGTATCATAGCGGTGATTTGAATAAGCCTCAAAAATAGGATTAAGATATATGCAGTTTACACCAAGCTCTTGAAGGTAATCAAGCTTTTCTGTAATTCCCTTGAGGTCGCCTTGAAAGAAATCTGAGTTTGTAACGATTCCGTTCTCATCAGGACGCCAATCAGGAATTTTATACCATTCATCATGGAGCTTTTTATCAGGATAAATACCCTCCTTTTTTTTCTCCTGAAAAATAAAATCTATCAGGGAAAATCTGATACATAATTCCACCAGGTAGCCATGATGGGGTTTGGAAATCTTTATCATAGCATAAAAGCTGGTATCTTGGGTCGTTATTTGTATGAGAAAAGTAGCCCTCGCCACCCCAGCCACGCATAATATATTTTCTGCCTTGTTTTGTATCAAGGCTAAAATGATACCAATAAAGTCCTGTGCTTATATTTGAAAGGTCAAGCTCCCACTGCTCATTGTTTTCATCAGGCATTCCGCACCAAAACATACTATAAGAAACAGTATCACCCGAAAGGTCATCTTTTAAAGCAAGAATAGCACTTGAACAACCTAAATATCTTGGAATAGTAATCTTAAAATGAATATTTTCTCCCTCACGAACAGAACCGAACGGGGATTTACATTCATTATCTCTTGAATTAAAAATTCTCATAAAATAACACCCTTACACCTTGCATATGAAATTTGCTGAATATTGTCAGAATATACCACATAATATTATAAGCCTATCAGGATATTATGTCAACACTAACACACAATTTTCGCAATGATAATTGCACAATAATGACTTATATCAAAGATAAGATTTATATTTTAGATACTCATTGTGAGGCTTTCCTGAAAAGAGGTCAATACACTAATAATTATCAAATCTCATATGGTTCATATATATGCCATTTTGGCTTCTCTATATTAGCAGTTACAAGTATTCCATCAGCAGTATATTCTTCACTGATTAAAGCACCCATATAACGAAGAGGTGCTATGAGATTAGCTTTCTGAAATGGCAATAACATATTAAAACGCTTAATTTGAACAGGAAGATTTTCTTCAATAGCCTCTAAAAGCTTATCAATGCCATTGCCTGTTTTAGCACTTATAAGAACACTTCCTGAATTATGAGGAATATCATCAGGCGAAAGTAAATCGCACTTATTAAAAGCTGTAATAATAGGACTGTTTTCGCAGCCAAGGTCATGTAGAAGTGAGGTTGTAACATCAAGGTGAAGTTGATATTCCTCACTTGTAGCATCACAAACATTCACGATTATATCTGCAAGAGCGGCTTCCTCAAGCGTAGATTTAAAAGCTTCGACAAGATGGTGTGGCAAGCGTCTTACAAGACCAACAGTATCAATCATCATAACAGAAACACCGTTAGGTAATTTCAGAGAACGGGAAGTAGGGTCAAGTGTTGCGAAAAGCTTATCCTCAGAAAGCACACCAGCCTGAGTAAGCGTATTCATAAGTGTAGATTTTCCAGCATTTGTATATCCAACTATTGCAACTGTAATTATACCGTCTTTACTGCGTCTTGAACGAAGTTGATTTCGTCTGTCAGTGATATGAGAAAGTTCCTCTTTTTAAGGTTTCAATTCTTCTGCGAATATGACGGCGGTCTGTTTCAAGCTTAGATTCACCAGGACCACGAGTTCCTATACCACCACCAAGCCTTGACATCTCACGACCTTTGCCAGTAAGTCTTGGCATAAGATATTTAAGCTGTGCAAGTTCAACCTGTAGCTTACCTTCGTTAGTTTTTGCGTGAAGTGCAAAAATATCAAGAATAAGCATAGTTCTATCTATTGTGCGAATATCAGTTTCAGCCTCGAGGTTTCTTATTTGTGTAGGAGTAAGCTCGCAGTCAAAAAAAAAACAAGTAGGTCTATATCATTAGTCTGCGCAAATTCCTTGACTTCGAGAAGCCTGCCAGAGCCTAAGCAGGTTGCACTATCTGGCTTATCCCTTTTTTGAGAAACAGTAGCAATAGTTTCACCTCCAGCACTCCTCATAAGTTCCTTGAGTTCTTCAAGAGATGCCTCCGCATCATAATCTCCAGTATCTATACTAATCAGTATTGCACGCTGTGGTCTTTCTATGTTATCATACATTTGCATAAGTCACCTCAAAGTTGTTTTTTATTTTTCAAAGTAAAGCTTTAACAATATTATAGCATAAAAATTCCAAAAACAACACCAGTTGTAATTTTAACAAAAAATTTGCAATCCCCCAAAATTACAGCTTTGTATGAATATTGCTGTCTAAAATCAATAAATTAAAGTCTGTTGAAAAAGGTAAATCTATCAATTATATTTAAAAAATTGGTCTTTTAAGTTTTTAACAAAAGAAAAACTAAAATTGCCAATAAATTCATAAGAAAATTTCTAAATAATAAAAAAAGTGTTACTTTACAAGTTTGAGAAAAAAAGAGTTATTATTATTCTATAAAGATAGGGAGGTATGTGCTATGGGCGATATAGATAAGGAATTAGAAAAAGAAACTAAAGCTCAAAGCTCAGACGAAAACAAAGGCGAAGTCGTTTTCGCTACCACTCCTCATAAAGAGAATAGTGGTTCTTCAACTGTTTTTGCGAGTGCATCAAGCTCGAGAAAGGCTTCCAATCAGAGAGGAAGCTACAAGCGTGCGAGTTATAGAACCTCAGCACCGGAAAATCCTAAAAGCTCGAAGAAGACTAAGGCTATTATAATTAGTGCTATTTCAGTTGTAGCAGTAGCAGGAATTTGTGTAGGCGCCGCTTCATTGATAAAAAATAATAATTCTGGCGATAGTGTTCCAGCAGTAGTTTCAACAGTATCTTCAGAGAGTTTAACAGATATTGATGTAAAGAAAATAAATACAGATTCTATTGTTTTTTTGGTAAGAATGTTACTGTTCAGGGCGTTAATGTTTCTGGAATGACATTAAGCAACGCCTATAAAGCTCTTTGCTGATGCAGAAAAATCAGTAAGGGATAATATAAATATTACAGTTAAGAATGGCAAAAAAAGCTTTAATCTTACTCAGGATGATTTCACATATGAGTATAATACCGCTGATGTTTTGATTGATGCATATCATTTCAGCAGAGGTGAGCTTGATAATCCATCAGCTGCTCATAACAAAAAAATGAAGCTGGTGTAACGGATTTTCCACTTACAGCTAAATTGAGTGATAATGCTATCGACCTTGTTGCTGATAAAATTGCTAAAAAGGTTAATATAAAAGCAATCGATGCTCATGTTAAAAAATTTGACCCAACTGCAAATAAAAAATTCACTTATGAAGATGGTACAGTTGGAAAAGAGCTTGACAAAGATGGTGCTATAAAGCAGTTAAATACTATAATGGCTACAAGCAATAAGACAGGCACAATCAATGTTTCACTTTCTGATGTTCCTTTTAAAGTAGATTTAAAGACAATAAAGACAAAGACAGAGCTTATTACATCATTTGAAACAACATCTACAAATGTATGGGCTTCAAACCATAATATGCAGCTTGCTATGGAAGCGATTAATGGCTCAGTTATCAAACCTGGTGCAACATGGTCATTCAATAAAAGCACAGGCGATACAACAACAGGTGAACTTGGATATGTTAAATCCTCGGCAATCGTAAATGGCAGCTATGAGCCTCAGTATGGTGGTGGTATTTGTCAGGCTGCTACTACAATCTATAATGCAGGGCTTCGTGCAAATATGGAGATAGTTGAGCGTTTGCCACACCAATACGCTTCAACATATGTTCCAGTAGGTCTTGATGCTACTATCGACTATGGAAATATCGACCTCAAAATGAAGAATACATCTGCATATGCAATGTATATGGCAACATATATGTATGATAATAATGGCGATGGTTATCCTGAACTTATGGTAGAAATTTATGGAGAAAAGCCAACAGCATATGATGAGATAGTTCCGATTGCATGGTGTGTTGAGAATACAGGTTCAAAGTATAGCACATATAGTGCAAGAGTTTACTTTAAAAATGGTAAGGAAATCAAAAAGAGAAAGAGTTTGGCGTTCAACATATGATTACCATGGTGAATCTGCATATCAGCTTGCAATTCCTGATGATATAGAGAATGGTCCTAAAGATGTTCAGCCGACAAACAAAGCACCTGTACACTACGGTTGATAAACTACAACAAAAAGAAAGCTTACATAATGCACCAATTAGTGCATTCATACTTTTTTCTTATAATTAAATCGCCTCTATATATCTAATACAATAGATTATGGAAAATTACAGGACTTGACTTTATTAACCGTTTTGTAATGTAAGTATATAAATTGTTGAAAAAATTAACAGCTCACGAGCTTATAATAGCTTGTGAGCTGTATTTGTTTTGGAGCGGAAGACGGGAATCGAACCCGCATATTCGGCTTGGGAAGCCGATGTTCTGCCACTAAACTACTCCCGCACAAGTATATTTTAGCACAGCGGTTTTATAAAAGCAAGAAATTCTGCAATATTTACATATCAGAGTAAGCTGTGATTCAAAGCAATATCTGAAATTTTCAAACGCAAAAAATTCTTGGCATAAATGATTCAGAAAATATGATTACATTAGCAAAGAAAAAATTATCTAAATATGGAATGTATGCTTTGTGACACTGAGAATGGGTTTGCAGATATTGTAAGCTTGATGCTTTTTTCAAATATTAATCTCATAATGATATTGTGTAGTGGTATAGGGATACAAGCTTAAGACCATATCTTAGTACTCTCGATGAAAATGATAAGTTTGAATTTGAGAACGATATTCTTAAGAAAGTTATCAAAGCTTATCTTGAACAAAAATGAAGATATAATTTTCAAATTTCCGAGATTTTTTTCTTTATAGCCAGAAAATAGCGAACTAAATAAATCTTTTTCAATTCTAATTTCTTGACATATAATCAACGCTTTTATATAATAATAGGTATTAGTGAATTTTGAAAGGACTGATTTCACACTATGCAGAAACAGGTTATTTTGACAGATGAAGGACTTAGAAATTATGAGGAAGAGCTTGAATTTCTCAAAACCGTTAAGCGTAAAGAAATAGCAGAAAAAACTTAAAGAGGCTCGTGCACAAGGTGACCTTTCTGAAAATGCCGAGTATGATGCAGCTAAAGATGAGCAAGGTATTAACGAATCCAGAATTCAAGAGCTTGAGGCTATGCTCAAGAATGTAAAGGTTATCGACTCAAGTGAGCTTACGAATGAAATGGTTCATGTTGGTTCTAAAATAAAGGTACATGACTATGATTTTGATGAAGATGTTGATTATCAGATAGTTGGCGCAAGTGAAGCTGACCCATTCAATGGTAAGCTTTCTGATGAATCTCCTGTTGGTATGGCACTTCTCGGACATGCTATCGGTGATGTTGTAGAGGTTGAAACTCCAAACGGAGAAGTTAAGTTTGAAATTCTTGAGATAAGAAAATAATTTTATAATTAAGAATTTTTACTGACGGATTTTGATTTTACAGTTCTGTCAGATTTATTGATGTTTAAGAAAAGAGGAATGATTGAAATGGAACAAAAGCCACAGCAGGGCAACTCAAGCGATGTTATCAAGGTTAGATATGAAAAGCTTGGTGCTCTCAAGGAAGCAGGCAGAGATCCGTTTGTAATTACAACAAGTGACCGTGATATTCTTACAGAAACAATAAAAAATAATTTTGAAGAATACGAAAACAAAGATGTTTGTGTTGCAGGTCGTTTGCTTTCAAAAAGAGGCAAGGGTAAGGTTTCGTTTATGGACCTTTGGGACCGCTCAGGCAAAATTCAGATTTTTGCAAAGTTTGATGACCTCGGCGAAGAAGAATACGGCTTCCTCAAAAAGTGGGATATTGGTGATATAGTTGAGATTAAGGGCTTTGTTTTCAAAACCCAGATGGGTGAAATTTCAGTTCATGCAAAAGAGGTTAAGCTTCTTTCAAAGTCACTTAAGCCACTTCCAGAAAAGTATCACGGTCTTACAAATACTGACCTTCGTTATCGTCAGCGTTATGTTGACCTTATTATGAACCCAGAAGTAAAGGATACCTTTATCAAGCGTTCTAAGATTATCAGCACAATTCGTAAGTATCTTGATTCACAGGGCTTTATGGAGGTTGAAACTCCTATGCTCGTTTCAAATGCTGGTGGTGCATCTGCAAGACCATTTGAAACACACTTCAATGCTCTTGATGAGGACTTAAAGCTTAGAATTTCTCTTGAGCTTTACCTTAAGAGATTGATAGTCGGTGGACTTGAACAGGTTTATGAAATTGGTCGAGTATTCCGTAACGAAGGACTTGATACAAGACATAACCCTGAATTTACTCTTATGGAGCTTTATCAAGCATATACAGATTATCACGGTATGATGGATTTGACAGAGAATCTCTATCGCCATGTTGCACAAGAGGTTCTTGGTACAACTACAATCGTGTATAACGGTATAGAAATGGATTTGGGAAAGCCGTTTGAGAGAATTACAATGGTTGATGCTGTTAAGAAGTATGCAGGCGTTGATTTTAACGAAATACATACTCTTGAAGAGGCAAAGAGCTGTTGCTAAGGAAAAAGGCGTTGAATATGAGGACAGACATAAGAAGGGCGATATTCTTAACCTATTCTTTGAAGCTTTCGTAGAAGAACATCTTATTCAGCCTACATTCCTTATGGATCATCCGATTGAGATTTCTCCGCTTACAAAGAAGAAACCCGAAAATCCCGATTATGTTGAGAGATTCGAGTTCTTTATGAACGGCTGGGAAATGGCTAATGCATATTCAGAGCTTAACGATCCGATTGACCAGAGGGCAAGATTCAAAGCACAGGAAGAACTTCTCGCACAAGGCGATGAAGAGGCTAATCACACAGATGAGGACTTCCTTAATGCCCTTGAAATCGGTATGCCACCAACAGGCGGTATCGGTTTCGGCATTGACCGTATGTGTATGCTTCTTACAAATGCTCCTGCAATTAGAGATGTACTTCTTTTCCCGACAATGAAACCCTTGAATGGTGTAAAGGACGAAATTGGTGTAAACAAAACCGAGTCCGAAGCGCCGAAAGCCGAGCCGGAAAAGATAGATTTCTCTAAAGTAGAGATCGAGCCTTTGTTCAAGGATTTCGTAGATTTTGAGACTTTCTCCAAGTCCGATTTCCGGGCAGTCAAGGTACTTGCCTGCGAAGCCGTACCGAAGTCCAAGAAACTGCTCAAATTTACGCTGGACGATGGAACAGGCGCTAACAGAACGATTTTAAGCGGTATTCACTCCTATTACGAGCCGGAAGAACTGGTTGGAAAGACCTGTATCGCTATTACAAATCTGCCGCCTCGTCCGATGATGGGCATTGACTCCTGTGGTATGCTGATTAGTGCGGTACACCACGAGGAAGGCGAAGAAAAGCTCCATCTTCTGATGGTAGATGACCATATTCCGGCGGGCGCAAAGCTCTACTAAAACGAGATGTACTTCATTTTCCGAAAAGCTCGGAATTTACACAAATACACCAATTTTACACCAATCGCTGCCAAAATCGGTGCAGCAACAAAAAAATCGCATAATTTTTAGTTTCACACCGCCCCTGAGAAGTTATAGCTTCTCAGGGGCTTCTGTATTTTCTCATAGTTTTTACTCGCCTCGTCGCAAACTATACCAATCTACGCTTTCCAAATATAATGAAGCTAATCGCAGAGGAAGGAGAGGATTGAGTATGAGCAATATTTTATCAGAGGTACACCCTGAGCTTGTTGCAGAATGGTCGGATAAAAACCTGCCGCTTACACCGGATAAGATTACATACGGCTCAAACAAAGTCGTTTGGTGGAAAGGCGCTTGCGGTCACGAATGGCAGACAAGTGTTAAAGCTCGTTCAAACGGCGAAAACTGCCCAATCTGCTCAGGCGCAAGAGTGATAGAGGGTATCAATGATCTGGCAACGCTGAAGCCGGAGCTGGCTGATGAATGGTCGAGTAAGAATGATCCGCTGAAACCGACAATGGTAACGACAGGCTCTCATAAAAAAGTGATTTGGCAGGATAAATATGGTCACGAATGGACAGCAACGGTTAAGAGCAGGGCGTTAAACGGCACAGGCTGTCCGTATTGCTCCCATAACAAGGTCTTGGAGGGATTTAACGACCTTGCCTCACAGCGCCCTCTAATCGCTTCTGAGTGGTCTGAGAGGAATTACCCATTAAAGCCTGATATGGTTACGGTTTTTGCAAATCGGAAGGTATGGTGGCGGTGCAGCAAAGGTCACGAATGGAACACGTTCATTTCAACTCGTTCAGGCGGAAGCGGGTGTCCTTATTGCAGCGGTCAACTTCTGCTGAAAGGATTTAATGATTTTGCCACAACGCACCCGCAGCTTGCACAGGAATGGTCAGACCGGAATCTGCCCCTTACTCCTGATATGATAAATGAAAAGTCCCGCAGAAATGTCTGGTGGAAGTGCAGAGAGTGCGGGTATGAATGGCAGTCAGTCGTATATGCTCGTGTAAAAGGAACGGTATGTCCTGTCTGTGCAGATCGGGCGGTTATGACAGGGTATAATGATTTAGCAACGACGGACACACATCTTCTTTCGGAATGGGACTACGAAAAGAACAAAGATATTTCCCCAAACAAAATATCAAGGCACTCAATGCAGAGCGTGTGGTGGAAATGCCCACTGGGACACTCGTGGAAGGCAAAAATTTCAGAAAGAGCGATTGAGGGAAAAGGCTGTAAGGTGTGTGAAAAAGACTATCTGACGGTTTTTCCAAAGCTGGCGGTTATGTACTATGCAGCGAAGAAGCACATAAAGGTACAGACGGATACGGATAAGATTATCGGCATACCGCTTGAAATATATTTACCTGAAGAAAAAGCAGCGATTGAAACGGTTAGTCGGACAGAGAATGTAGAAACCTTGAAAGCATATCTGTGCCGGAAGCGGGAGATCAAACTGATTAAAATCCCATATACATTAGGAAACAGCGAAATAGACTTCGCTATGAAAATTCAAAAAAGCGTTTCGCAGCTTACATATTTTCATAACCTCGAATGAAGATGAAGATACAGCGTTTATCCGGCAGAGGTTTTTTGAATGGAGAAAAGGACAGATAAAATAAAGGAGACGATTTGATGAAAGACAGGCAATTTCATATCTATCTTGATGACGAGGAGTACGGACAAGTTTTGCAGGCGTTGATCGACCTTAAAAATAATCTGATAGCGCAAGGCAGATATACAGACGCAGTAGATGATGTCCTTATCAAATTTACAAAAGCACGAAAGAAAAAGATTACCGTGCAATACATCTGAATAAAACCGCAGTTGTGCCGCTTGTTTCTCTACGGAGAAGCGGGCGGCTTTTTTTGCGTTTTTAGGGCAATTTTCAAGGTCAAAAAAATTTTTTTCAAATTTTTTTCGGAAAAGGGGTGATTTTGGGTGTGCATTTTGCCCCCCTTTGTCCAAATGAGTGAAGGGGTTATTTTCCGCAGGGGATTTCCCCCCTTCAAAGTACCTTGAAAATTGAATAGACAGGCGCTAAGGACATTAGTTCTGATGAATAGCCCGAAGGTGGGTACGCCGTGACTTTTCCTATTGATATACGGAGAACGAGCGAGAATCCCCGACCTGAAATTCAGCTTGCTACTGAAACGGCAATGACAGTCAGAATGATAATGATACTTCTCTACGGAGCTGGCGGAGTACCCGGCAGAGGTGAGATTCCTATGATACGGTTTCGCAAACCGTAACCTTAGCGCTTCCCGTACAAAGCGACTTGCTTTCCGCAGGGGGCGTTGAGAACAAATACTGCGGTCTTTACATAGCCGTCTCTTATTGAGGCAGGCTGTGAAATCTATGAAAGGAGGTAAAGCCGGAGATGTCAAACTGCAAGACCATTGCGGTATGCAATCAAAAAGGCGGTGTGGGCAAGACCACAACTACGGTCAATTTAGGCGTCGGACTTGCTATGCAAGGGAAAAAGGTGCTTCTGATTGACGCTGATCCGCAGGGCGATTTAACGACCTGCCTCGGCTGGAGGGATACCGACAGCCTTTCCGTAACGCTGACAGAGAAGTTACAGGCGATCATATCGGAGCAGGAGCAAAATCCCTTTGACGGTATCCTGCAACATAAAGAGAAAGTAGACCTTGTACCATCAAATCTCAGTTTATCTTCATTGGAAATGACGCTTGTAACAGCGATGAGCCGAGAGAGCGTCCTGAAGAATTATCTGAGCCTTGTAAAAGACAAATACGATTATGTCCTTATTGACTGTATGCCGAGCTTGGGTATGATTACCTTTAACGCTCTAACGGCGGCGGACAGCGTGATTATCCCCGTTCAGGCACAGTATCTTCCCGCTAAGGGAATGACGCAGCTTTTGGGGACGATTGTGAAAGTGAGGAACACACAAACGCCGATTTGAAAATCGACGGTATCCTTCTGACGCTTGTAGACGGAAGGACAAATCTTGCGAAAAGCACAGTGGAAGCGCTCAGGGAAAATTTCGGCAGCCATATCAGGATATATAGATCAATGATTCCGGCAGCCGTAAAAGCCGCAGAGGTATCTTCTAAAGGGACAAGTATCTACGCCTATGAGCCGAACAGTCCGGTGTCTAAGGCTTACGCCGGTTTCACAAAGGAGGTGTTAGCCGATGGCAGGCAGAAAGAGCGACTTCACGCTGCCCACGAACACGCTCGATGAGCTGTTTTCCTCTCAGGAGGAAAGGGATGAAGCGAAGCTGTCAAAAATTAGGGATATTCCGCTTGAGGAAATCGACGATTTCCCGACCACCCGTTTCAGGTGCGGTAAGATGAGGATATGTTTCAGCTTGTGGAAAGTATCAAAGAGCGTGGCGTGATTACTCCCGCTACCGTAAGGCAGAAGGAGGACGGCAGATACGAGCTTATTTCAGGACACAGACGAAAAAGGGCTTGCGAGCTTGCCGGATTTGAAACGCTCAGATGTGAGGTAGTAGACCTTGACCGTGATGAAGCGACGATTTTAATGGTCGAAAGCAACTTCCAGCGGTCACAGATACTTCCCTCGGAAAAAGCCCACGCATATAAAATGCGGCTTGACGCTATGAAAAGACAAGGACAGAGAACAGATTTAACTTGTGCCCCACTGGGGACAAGTTGGTGGGAACAAAATCAGTAATGCTTTTAGCTGATAAATCTGATGACAGTAAAACTCAAATTCAGCGATATATCCGCCTTACAAACCTTGTTCCCGAACTGCTTGAATTTGTAGACGAGGGCAGGATTAAAATGCGTCCCGCCGTTGAACTGTCCTATCTGAACGAGGACTGCCAGAGGGATTTGGTGGACGAAATCGACCTAAACGACTGTACCCCGTCCCACGATCAGGCAATCCGTATGCGGAAGTTTTTCGAGGAAGGCAAGCTGACAACAGAAGCGATTTCTGCGATTATGAGCGAGGAAAAGCCGAATCAGCGTGAGAAGATTGTTTTGCGTGGGGACAGGGTGCGAAGCCTGATCCCGAAAAAATATCCCCATCAACCAAACGGAGGAGTATGTCTGCAAGGCGCTGGAGCATTACAACAGGTTTTTGCGTAACCGTGCCGAGCGTGACAGCAGGTAAGGCGGAGTGTGTTTTTCTTCTTCTTCCCCCTTCCTCACACTCCAACCCCTAAACTATCTCACTATCCGAAAGAATAAAACTATCTCTCCTGATTACAGCTATCTCACCTAACTCAATCTATCTCAGAAAAACGCACCATTCCAAAACACAGGAGGTATGCCCTATGATGTAAGATTAACCTTCGTTTCACACCTTTGCCTGAAACGCTGTTTCGCATTACAATGGCGGCAGAAAAGGAGTGAAACGCAATGAAAACAAAAACGATTGTTTTTTTATTGGCTCTTTTGCTGATCGTGTTTGCAGGCTGCAACAATGCCCCGTCAAATGAAGATGAGACGCAGCCGTTTTCTTTTTCGGAGAGTGTTCAAAGCACCTCTGAATCCGAAGCGCCTGCGGGAAAGGAAAGCAAAGAGGTTGAAACAACGCCTGAAGCCGTACAGGAATCAGAGCCGGAAAAGCAGGAAGAAACAACGGAAACGGATACGGTCAGCTCCGAACAGCCTCAGACTGTTTCTGAAAGCGGGCAGGCGGCACAGTCCGCCGAACAACCCGATAAAGCGGATAAGACCGAACATTCCGTATCCACACCGCAGCCGGATATTCCAAAGAAAGCGAAGCGCCTGCGCCGCCTGAAGCGGAAGGAACGCCGAGCGAAACCGAAACCGACTTTGACATTGAATACTGGATTTCCTTTGCAAAAGGCTACGCTCAGAGCGTGGGGATTTTGTTAGACAGCGAGGCGGTTTACTGTTGGGATAATCCGATTCGTGCCGGAGCGCACTGCAAATATCTCGAAAGAGATATTCACAGCCGCTTGGATCGGTACAAGGCTGACGAAGAAATCACAGCCGTATGGATTTGGGCGGAGGAAATCTCTGACGGAATCTACGACATCTATATCGGCTACGCTTAAATTTAATATTCCATTTTGAGGACGCACCGAAAAAAACGGTGCGTTTTTTCATTTCAAGGAGGATTTCAGATGAAAATTAAGAAACCAAAACGCATTATGTCGCTGTTTCTTGCGGCGCTGATGTGCGTGACTTCCCTTGTGGGAATGGGTACGACCGCCTATGCCGCAGAGGAAACCGACGATGTGTACCTTATCTCGTTCCCCCGTGACGGGGACTCGAATTACAACGCCGAATGGGGACACGGCAGCCTTACCTTTATGAACGGCTGGAAAACAGGCACTTCCCGTTATACAACTGTCCGTGCGATGGGCTCATACGAGGGCAATATCTGCTACTGTATTGAAATCGGCGTCCCGCAGCAGACCGGAGACAGCTTTACCAAAAAGGGCGAGGATTTTTGGGACAACTACCCTTCGTCCTATAACAGCACCATTTCTCCTGACGATATTAAGCTGTTCATTGGTCGTATCTTCCAGTACGGCTATACGGGAACCATCTCAACCTCGTGGCGTTCTCAGAACGAGGGCGGCGATAAGCTGGCTCACGCAGTCGCTACACAGCTTCTCATTTGGGAAACCGTGATCGGCGAGCGTGATGAAAACTTTAACAAGGTCAGCACAGGCGGCAAGGACGCTGTTCTGGATCAGATCAGCCCTAACCACCCTCTTTATGACAAAATTATGAGCTACTACAATTCAATGGCGGCAAGTGTGCAGAAGCATTCCAAGCTGCCGAGCTTCCTTTCCAAAACGCCGGGAAGCGCACAGGAGATCGAGCTTGAATGGGATGGCTCTAAGTACACGGTTACGCTGACGGACAGCAACAATGTCCTTTCGGGATATAAGTTCTCGTCCAATGATTCGGGCGTTCAGTTCTCCGTAAGCGGAAACAAGTTGACGATTACTGCCGAGAAAGCGCCGAGCGACGGGCTGACGATTACCGCAGAGAAAAACAGCGCAGAGAAAAGGCGTTATCACTTGGACGGACGGTATCTATGGACCGAACGGCGGTGTGCAGGATACCGTAACCTATGCTCAGACGGTCAATGATCCGGTTAAGGGATTCCTTAAATTAAAGGTTTCCTATGGATCAGCGAAAATCGTCAAAACCAGTGAGGACGGAAAAGTTGAGGGTATTTCCTTCCGTATTCAGGGTAACGGCATTGATAAAACCGTTAAGACAGAAAACGGCGGTCAGATTCAGGTAGATAACCTAATGCCCGGAGTATATACCGTAACCGAGCAGGAATATGACCGCTACGAGCCGCAGGAGTCCCGCAGAGTAACCGTAGTTGCGGGGCAGGTTGCGACCGTCAACTTCAATAATACGCTGAAGCGTGGCGATATTGAGGTTATCAAATCCTCGGAGGATAACTTCAATGAGGGCGTGACCTTCCATCTTTACGGCACATCGCTCTCCGGCATTGCCGTGGACGAGTATGCGGTTACGGATAAAAACGGTGTGGCGACCTTTGAAGATGTGCTGATCAGCGGCACTACGCCGTACACCATTGAGGAAGTGGATACAGCAATCCGTTATGTCATTCCCGCAGATCAGACCGCACCCGTCAAGTGGAACGAGGTCACTACCCGCAATTTCACGAATATCCTGAAGAAGTTTACCGTTACCGTGACAAAAAGCGACGCTGAGACGGGAACGGCTCAGGGGAACGCCCTCTTGCGGGAGCAAAATACGGGATTTTCAAGGGCGAACAGCTCATTGACGAATACTACACTGATGAAAACGGGCAGTTCACCACAAGAATATATCTGTGATTCGGATTGGACAATTAAGGAACTTGAGCCGAGCGAAGGCTATTTGCTCGATCCGACAGTCCATAAGGTTGGCGCAGAGCCAGAGCTTTATACCATTGAGCATAATCAGACCGCAAATGATGTAAATGAACAGGTTATCAAAGGGTAATATCGCCATCATCAAGCATACCGACGATGTGCGTCCGTAAGGGCGTATTGATAATGCCTAAAGAGGTACTGGATTGGAGAGAAATCCAGTTGGTTAGCCGCCTAACCCGGAATCGAAAGATAAAGGGGACAAGAGCATGGCGGAAAAGCATATACGTTTGAAATCAGTGTATAAGCGGGATATGCGAGACCAAAGGCGTGGCATGGTTAAGGCTAAACTGCTTTAAATCCAGTTTCTTTGCTCTAAGTGTGGAGATGTGCGAAGACTGATTGCGCACATGGACAATTTCTATCAGTGAAACCGTTGTCGTCACTGATACTCTCTGAAAATGTCCCGGCATACAGGAAGTATGTAAAAGGAATGAACGGAAACCTAAACCACACCCAATGTATCAATACGACTAAACGGAGATTGCCTAAACCAGAACGCAGAAATGCTATGTGTAATGCCCTATGGCGATAAATCCCAAGTGTGAAAAGCGAGGGAGATGACACTGAATATCCGGCATGGCAACGGAGCCGCCATAGTAGTCCGAGTGCGGGAAAGCCGCATACATGGCGAAGGGCGGCAGGTCATTCTATTGATAATCGAATGGAGGTATGCGAAATGCAAAAAGCTGAAACGGTATTATCAATACTAAAGCAAAAATCCAAACAAGATGAATCACACCGGTATGACCGTATCTACAGAAATCTTTTCAATGAGGACTTCTTTTTGCGGGCATATCAAAAAATCCATGCTAAGCAAGGCAATATGACGCCCGGAACAGACGGGACAACCATTGACGGTTTTAGCAGGAAGCAAATTTCTCAACTGATAGAACTGCTCAAATGGGAACGCTATCAACCAAAACCCGTCCGAAGGACATATATCCCCAAGAAGAACGGTAAAATGCGACCTTTGGGTATCCCTGCCTTTGCTGACAAGCTGGTACAGGAAGTAGTACGGCAGATTTTAGAGGCAATCTACGAGCCAATTTTCAGCGATAATTCGCACGGTTTTCGGCCTAATAGAAGCTGTCACACCGCACTGTATCAAATTAAAAGCACCTGTAGGGGAACCAACTGGGTAATTGAAGGCGATATCACCGGGTGCTTCGACCATATCGACCATGAAATATTGTTAAAGATACTCTTGAAGAAGATTGATGACGGTAGATTTCTTGAGCTTATTCGGAAATTCCTGAAAGCCGGATATTTGGAATTCAACCAGAAGTACAATTCGCTGTCGGGAACACCGCAGGGCGGCATCATCAGCCCCATTTTGGCCAACATTTATCTGCACGAGTTTGATAAGTTCATGGAAGGAATATCTGCTGAATACACCAAAGGGAAACAGCGGAGACCATATCGTGAATATCAGATTCTCCAATACAAACGAAACCGTGCAAAAAAGAAAGGCAATCAGGAACAAGCGGATGAGTACCTGCGGCAAATGCAGAATATCCCTGCCTTAGACCCTATGGATAAAAACTATCAGCGTGTAAAATATGTGCGCTATGCGGACGATTTTGTGGTCTGTATCATCGGCAGCAAGGCAACAGCGAATGAAATCAAGGAAAGAATTGCAGGTTTCATGCAAAAGGAACTTCATCTTGAATTGAGCCGGGAAAAAACGAAAATCACCAATCTGTCGGATAAACGAGTGCGTTTTCTGGGATACGAAATTACAAAATCTCAAGAGAACACAAAGCAAGTGGTTGATTCAATCGGTCGAAAGAAACGCTCTGTAAACGGTACAATTCAGTTAGTTGTGCCGGGAGATGTTATTCGGGAAAAGCTCAAGCCGTTCATTAAAAAGGGAAAACCCTATCAGGTGGGGGCACGAGTTAATCTGCCCGTGATTGAAATTATCAGTCAGTACAACGCAGAAATCAGAGGGCTTTACAATTACTATTGCTTAGCAACGGATGTCAGCACGAAAATATCCACATTTCAATATTATCACTATTTCAGCATGATTAAGACAATCGCCCGAAAGGAAAAATCATCGGTCAAAAAGGTTATTCAGAAATATGGAATTGATGTTCCCAGAAAAAATAGAACTGGCACCATGCGTATTGTTGGTATCAGATACAATACGAAAGAAGGCCCTAAAACGATGACCTACTTCAATGACAGTCTAAAAAAGGTTAGCCGACCTGCCGGAGAAATCTCCGACCAATTCGGACAGGTATTAAAGGGTGGTCAGTTAATGAAAAGGCTCAACAGTGATGTATGTGAATTATGTGGAGCAGAACATTGTGCCTTGGAGATTCATCATGTAAGGAAGCTTAAGGACATTGTGAAGAAATACCGAAAACGTGGAACGCCTATGCCTAACTGGGTATGGCTGATGGCTATATGAAGCGCAAAACGCTCGTCTTATGCCATGACTGCCACGTCAATCTTCATAATGGAACTTTGTAAAATGCTTTAGGAATGGCTGGGGAGCCGTATACATCGAAAGGTGTACGTACGGTTCTGAGGGAGGTTCTCGGAAATCCTGTCATAGAAATATGATAAGGCGTCCGGTTCCTACCCTACGGCGAAACACAGATTGAAACGCCCGAAGAAGGCGCTGTTTTCGAAGTGTATCTCAAATCCGCAGGCTCTTTTGAAAACGCAAAGGAATCTGAGCGTGATACTCTGACCTGCGACGAGAACGGCTTTGCACAGACAAAGGATATGCCTTACGGCACATATACCGTCCATCAGGTGTCCGGTTGGGAAGGCAGGGAGCTGATGGATGATTTTGATGTGTTCATCGCAAAGAACGCTCAGACCTACCGCTACCTGATTAACAACAGCAATGTTGAAAGCTATATCCAAGTGGTAAAGGTGGACGCAGAAACTGGCAAAACAATTCCCTATGCGGGCGCAGGCTTCCAGATTTATGATCCATCCGGCAATCTCATCACGATGGAATTTACCTATCCCACCCCGACAACGGTTGACACTTTCTATACCGACGCTAACGGCTCGCTCGTAACGCCGGAAAAGCTGCCATACGGTCAGGGCTACTCTATCGTTGAGGTACAGAGTCCTTATGGATATGTTCTTGATTCCACACCCGTCTATTTTGATGTAGCGGAAGAAAATTCTTCTGAGGAAAGCGGGGTAACAGTGATAAAAGTCGAAAAGACCAATATGCCGCAGAAAGGCACGATTAGTATTGAAAAGACAGGCGAGGTATTCTTCGGTGTCTCAGTAAGCGGCGGAACAGATGAAAACGGGCAGGAACTTCCCGTTATCTATCAACCGATCTATGAAACACAGGGGCTTCCCGATACTGTCTATGAAATCCGTGCCGCTGAAGATGTGGTAACACCCGATGGTACGCTGAGATACAGTAAGGGCGAGCTGGTCGATACGGTTACAACCGATGAAATGGGTTTTGCTGAGAGCAAGGAACTCTACCTCGGAAAATACGAGGTAAAAGAGGTTAAGGCAGGCTACGGAATGGTATTAAGCGATGAAGTCCATACCGTAGAACTTATTTACGCCGGACAAAATGTAGCCGTAACCGAAACGGCGAGTTCTTTGTCAACGAAAGACAGAAAGTTGAAGTAAGCCTTGAAAAAGCACTTGAAACAAGCGAACTGTTTGGTATCGGCAGTAATGGCGAAATCAAAAATATCAGCTTTGGCTTGTTTTCCGATGAGGAACTCGTATCCGCAAGTGGTACTTCCATTCCGAAAGACGGACTGATCGAAATCATCACGCTTGATGAAAACGGCAAGGCGACCGTCAAAACTGATCTGCCTTTGGGCAGCTATTATGTAAAAGAGCTTGCGACAGACGAGCATTATCAGCTTAGCGGCGAAAAATATCCCGTTGTATTTGAATATGCGGGACAGGAAACTGCAACGGTAGCGATTGCAGTGAATAATGGTGAGCCGATGGAAAATAAGCTGATCTACGGCTCTGTATCAGGTAAGAAGGTTGACGAAAACGGTGAAGGACTTGGCGGTGCGCTCATTGGTCTGTTTAAGAGCGATGATGTGGAGTTTACCGAAGAAAATGCCCTGATGACCGCCGTATCCGGCGACGATGGCAGCTTCTCCTTTGAGAATGTGCCTTACGGAAACTGGTATATCCGTGAAATCGAGCAGCCGACCGGATTCGTGCTTGATGAAACCGTCTATGATGTAAACATTTCGGAAAACGGGCAGATTGTTGAGATTGAAATCGTCAATGAGCTTATCCGTGGAAATATCGCTTTGACAAAGGTGGACGCTGAATATACAGATACCAAACTGGCAGGCGCTGTTTTTGAAGTCTACAAGGATTCCAATGACAACGGCGAGCTTGACAGTGAGGACGAGCTGATCGGTACGCTGACCGAAAAGGAAATCGGACAGTATGAAATGAACGATCTGCTCTATGGACGCTATTTTGTGAAAGAGACAAAAGCACCGGAGGGCTTCACGCTGGACGAAGGCGTGTATGAAGTGTTTATTGACACCGACGGAAAGACCTATCAGGTCGAAAATACAGAGGGCAAAGGTTTTGCAAATGAACCTGTGCGTGGGAACCTGAAAATCGTGAAAACATCGTCCGACGGAAAAGTGGAAGGCTTTGCTTTCCGCATTACCGGAGCAAACGGCTATGATGTCACCCTTGAAACAGACGAAAAGGGTGAAATCTTCATTGAAGGACTGCGTATCGGCGAGTACAAGATTTCCGAAGTAAACAATTCCGCTTCCGCTATGTATATCCTGCCAGCCGATAAAGAAGCTGCGGTGCAGACAGGCTCTACCACAGTTGTAGAAATGCACAATGAGCTGAGGGATACACCGAAAACCGGAGATGACAGCAAGCTCGGTCTTTGGCTTGCCCTTGCAGGCGTGTCGGTGGCAGGCATAGCTGCTTGTGGTATTTTCGGCTTTAAGAAAAAGAAGAAAAAGGAGGATAACTGATGGAACTGAAAGCTATTATTGGAATTGCTTTGGTCGCCTTTATCGTAGGCGGCTTTATCTTTTGCAGATCCGTAACAGAAAGAAAAAGTAAGAACTTCTACGGGGGGCGGAGTTTAAATACTTCGCCCCTTTTTCTATATTTAGGAGGCTTAGATGAAAAAGCTTGAAACTGTGGAAAACAGGGTGCTTGCGGTTTTAAAGGAACACCCCGAAGCACGAAACGATGATATGAAGCTATATCTGCTCATAAGCAAAGCGTGTATCTATGATACTTACGGTATCGCAGATTTCAGCTTTGAAGATGTGATGAGCAATTACAAGGCTTACGGTATCCCTTGTTTTGAGAGTATCCGAAGGACACGACAAAAAATTCAGGCAAAATACCCTGAACTTGGCTGTTCCCCCGAAGTGCGCAGAGCAAGGCATAAAATGCGTGTCTATTCTGACTACGCTAAGAGCTAAGACAGGAGGTAAAAGAAATGGCAGCGAAAAAAGTACAAATACCGCTTTGCAGCAGAAAGTAAAGGTGCTGGCGAAGCTCTATGATTCCGGCTGTAAAACCGAAAAGGATTTGAAGGCGCTGAGCCTGCAAAGTATTTTGAAAATCCCCGATATTTCCGTTTCCGATATGACGGTTATTACAGAGCTTCAGGAGCAGATTGCAAAAAACAGGCTCTTTTTCCTATTTGGGAGGTGCTGATGATGAGCAGCAGTCAGAACAGAGCGACGGATAAGCATATTATCTGGAGCGATATAAATCTCAACCCTGATGATTGGCGTGACAATTATAAGGATTTCCTTGAAATCAATGAAATTGACGGAGATCCAAACGACGAACATAAGCTGTATGAATATATGGTTGAAACCAATGGCGAGTATCTTTCCGATGAACGGGAAAATCTCAATGTCCAGCTTTCTCAGCCGATTATCGTTATCGGCGACATCGGCAGATGGAACGGCAGAGTGATGGGCTATAAAATGATTGATTCCGGCAACATCAAGGACTGCCTGTATTCCGATACGGATATGACTGAATGGTATGTGGATAAGTACGGCGATCTTCGTGCCGACGCTGTTCATCACGATGGGACAAATCACTATTTGTACCGTGTGTTTAAGGATACTGTTTCGCCGGAACAGATTGAACGATTGCAGGAAAAAATCTATTTTGGAAAAGCTACACGGGCAGATATAACGAAGGTGACAAAACGGCTTGAGATGAAATTGCGGCAGTCTATGGTTTCCACATACCGAAACAAAGAACAGCAGCCGAGAAAGAGAGGTAAGTATGCTTTCTGATGTTACTAACGAAAAAATTAAATATGCTAACTGTGGTGAGAATCGTGAATTACTCATTGACGAAATAATCCGCATTGGCATTTTAGATGTTTCTGGAAATCCTATTGCGGGTTGCAAGGAAAGGATATGCGAGCTTTATAAGTCACAACCTTTGTCACAGAAGGAATTTGGAGAAAAGTTAAACGCACTGTTTGCACCCAATGGATATAATCCAGTTAGCTTGCCGGCTGATGATCACACGCCATATAAACCATTCAAAATTGTATATAACAACGCCGGACTTCAATTTATGTTTAGGGACAGGAATGATAATATCCATTTGGAGTGTATTGGATGGAACGAAGTGGCACGGCGAACGGGTAGAATGATTCGACGAAGAGAATACTTTGCCAATGAGTCGCTTTTGGAATTACGAAAAGTCAGAGAAAGGAGCGAACGCTGATGGATTTTGTTATCAATCCCCTTACGGAAGCAGAATGCAAATACACTTACGCACAAAGCACACAGATAGAGGGACAGACAGGTTGCATAGGGCATTTGCGAGGCGATTTTGGCTCAGGCGGCAATGAGTTTTTACCTCTTGGTTTGACCACAGGCGTGATTTGAAAACAGACCAGTTCAAAAACGAGCTGGACGAGGTTATCAATGCTCTGCGCTCTGAAGAATACGGGCTGTTAAAAAGCCGCACCGATATGTCACAGTATGCGAAAAGTCGTCCGGACAGTGCTTTTGAAGGCAGTTACACCACCGAGTATGGATTCCGTGCTGATACAGAAAAGTATGCTTTCCTGATACGCTGTAACCCTACCCGTGGAGACTATAACTTCTATTGCTACTGTTATGTGCGGGAATGGCTTGACCGCCATATGGAAAAAAGCGAGCCGTGGAATCCGCTTTATCACGCCGGATTATAAGGAAAAATTCATAATTCCCGATGGAGATAAAATCCGCATTGCTTTAAGCGACGGTGAACAGCTTGACCGTACCTGCCGATATATCAATGAAAACTATTTGGAGGTTGGCAGCAATCTTTATCACATCTGTGAGTTTGCCGAGCGAATGGAACAGAACGGGAACACTGTGATCCCCCTTCGTTCCTCTTTGCCTGAGAAATGCTATGTATTCGTGCAAACGGAAAATTGCGTCGGCATTGTCAAAAAGGGCGAAAGCGGATTTTTCCGCACGGATATTCAGGGCGGTAAACCAAGTGAAACAAACGCCCTTGTAAACGATATGAACGAAAAGCTCGGCTTGACGAAAGATCAGACAGAAGCAATGAAAGCAGGCTCAATGTTTGGTTGGGATACACCTGCCGCAGATCCGAAAAGCTATGACAAAAGCGGTATTCCAGTAAAGCCGAAGCAAAAAGACTATGAAAGATAGGAGGTGTATAACCGATGGCACGAAAGTACGACCTGATTTCTGAAATGTACCGCCGTACCGCACACGCTGTTGTTTCTGATGTGCAGAACTGGCAAGCCTTTTTACGATGTGCCTGCCGAAATTACAGATTGCGCTTTGATGAGCAGCTTCTTATTTACGCTCAAAGACCGGACGCAACGGCGGTTTTGGAAATTGAGCGTTGGAATGATAAATTCGGGCGTTGGGTAAACCGTGGCGCAAAAGGTATCGCTGTCTTTGAGGACGCTGACCGAAGTAGACAGCGCTTAATCCATTATTTTGATATTTCCGACACCCACGAAAGCCGCTATTCCCGCCCCGTTCCGATTTGGGATATGAAGCCGGAATATACGGACGATGTAATTGAATCCCTTGAAAATACTTTCGGCGAGCTGGAAAATAAGGACAGCCTTGCGGACGCAGTGATGAGTGCTGCTAAAAACGCCGTGGAGGATAATATCCCCGACTATTTGAGCGATCTGATGTATGCCGCAGATGACAGCTTCCTCTACGGTCTTTCAGAGGATATGATTACCTCTATGTATAGGAAAGCGGTAACGAACAGCGTGGCATATATGATGATGACAAGGCTTGGGATAGATACCGAGCCATATTTTGAAACGGAGGATTTCTCCGTTATCACGAATTTCAATACGCCGGAAGCTTTAAATGCCCTCGGTATTGCGTCGAGTGATATTGCGGAAATGGGACTTGGAGAAATCTCCCGCACCATTCTTGCCCTCGACAGAAAAAAATCGCATAATTGCAGATAGAGGAAAACCCGATTACAATAAAGTTGAAAATACAAGCGAAAGGAGCTTTGAAAATGAACGAGCTGACATACACAATGCAGGGCGATTACAATCTTCCCGACCTGACAATGCCCAACCAGCCGGAAGTGACTTTGGGCAGGTACGCTCAGATGAGACGGAAGTTTCTCAAGGAACACCACAAAATCCGGTACTACAATCGTCTGACGAGCTGCACCCTGACGGAGCATTTGGCGGAAGTAGAACAGACAGCGATGAAAATGGAAGAAACCCTGATGAAGCAGATGGCAGCGCAGGAGGGCTTGACAGAGAGCCTGAAAGCGGCAGATATGATGAAGTGGGTACAGGGAATGAACAACTTGAGGAACAGAGTACAGGAGATCGTGAAAGCGGAGGTCATCTTCGCTTAGACTATTATGACAGGAGACACGAAGATACCAGTCTGCCGTTTTTCGGCGAGATGATACAATCCGTGAAATCCTCGGCATAACGCCTCACTTGAAAGCCTCAAAAGACGAAATTCGTGCTTTCTATGAAAGCAATCCCGATAACGCCGTCCGCACCGAATATATCAAAGGTATTTTCAACAATGATTATACTGAAGTAATTTTTGAGCGATGGGCGGCGAGTCGGGTACAAAACTTGGCAGAATGTGCTTCAGCTTTGGGAAGGCAGTTACCTGTCCCGTACAAAACAGAGTTTCTATGATTGGGGTGTGATCGCACAGCACTTTGAAGCAATGCGGCTTCTCGGTGAATTACAGGATACAATGAAGCCGCTTCCGTCGATAGACGGGCAACTGAACTTTATGGAAACGCAGGCAGAGGAAAAAACCTCTGCTTTTTTTCTTTTTCACAGGAAATCATAGACGCTGTTCTCACTCGTGGCAGCGGCGTATCTGAGGGAAAGTTCCGTATCTTTGAACAGTTTGAAAAAGTTTGTCGGCAAAGGAAAATGTCGATTTCCTAAAGGACGAATATGGTTGGGGCGGCTCCTATCCTGTAATTACAGGTACAGGGATTGACGAGCAGCACGACGGAAAAGGTATTTTGATTTCAAAGGGTATCGGTGATGATAAGCCTCATATCAGGCTGAATTGAATCAGGTAGAAAAGCGAATCAAAGAATTGATACGCCTTGACCGTTATCTCAACCCGAAAGAAAAAGAGATTTATCCGCAGTGGCTCGAAAAGCAGGAGGAGCGCCGGGCTGAACTTGCCGAAGAACAGAGAAACCGTGAAATCCTCTCATCTGCGCCACCCGAAAACAATACGGCTGTTTCCAAATCTTTTGAGTACAACGGTTATCACTTTGAGCCAACAGGAATACTCTCTGCCGGAAGGACGCTAAAAGAGATTAGTAATGAAACTATTTCCAACAATACTCTTGGAATGTCGGCTTATGAAGGGGCTACTCACCCATATTCTTACGAAGAATTTTATAATGCTGCAAATAGCTCATCAGCAGATATTTTCAAATGCGTAGAAAACGGCAGACTATATATTCCGGGCGAAAATGAGTTATTTGAATACACCGGAAACTTTAATCCGATTTTGTCAATCGAACAATCTGAAACTCCTGAAAATTCAGCGTATGCCTATCATCTCGGTGATACGGTATATATGGGCGCAGACGAATATGAAATCCTTTCCTTTAACGATGAGCGTGTTGTACTTCACGATGTCCAATTTCCATTATTCCAAAAGGAGATGGACAGAGCAGAGTTCGACCGCAAGGTGCGGGAAAACCCAATGAACGATCACCTGAAGGTTAAGGAGTTACCGTCCGAAGAAAAAACAGATGAAGCGCCTGCCTTTGACATTGGTATGGGCTATCTTGGTAACGGTCTTACCGTCTGGAACAGAGCTGTTGAGGAAAGCGGCGATTACCAAACGATTGCCCATATCAGCGATGAAGGTGAAATTCACTACTATGTGGACGGACTGCCCGAAGATGTAGTGGCAAGGATAGAGCAGGCGGCAGCGCAGGAACAGCAAAAGTCTTTGTTTGCCGCTTCTTATCAAGTGGGTGACAGAGTGTATTTGGACGGCAAGCCGTTTGAAATTACACGGGTAGATGACTGGAATGTGGAGCTGATGGATCGTTCGGAGCAAAACCCGCAGCCACGCTTGGAGAGCAAGGATAACTTTATGCAGCTTGTTCAGCAAAACGAGCGCAGCAACCGTTTTACAGACGCTTACCGTGAATACGGTGAGATCAAGGAAGAAAATCCTGACAGTCTTGTGCTGTATCAGGTGGGCGATTTCTTTGAAGCCTATGGAGCGGACGCACAAACCGTCAGCGAAGCGTTAGAACTGAATCTGACTTCTCGCTTTATTGGAAACAATCAGCGAACTCAAATGTGTGGTTTTCCGGCAAACCGCTTGGAAACCTATATCAATATGCTGCTTGACCGTGGCTTTGATGTGGCGGTTTCTGCCGCCGAAAACGGAGAGCGAAATACCCGCAACATTGTATCAAGCAACAAGGAAGATCCGGTACAGTCGCAGCCAGTCGGCAGGATTGAGTACCTTGATGAAGATGGAAATATAATCCACACAGATGAGTATACCAGCGAGTATCAATTCAAAAAGGATATTGAGGAAGAAAGCTCATTCGGCACACGCTTACGCTTTTATGTGTATCGAGACGCAGAAGGAAAAACCATAGATCAAACCTTCATCACAAAACAGGATACCCCGTTAAATGTCTACGAAATCATTGATTCGCCTTATCTTGTAAAAGACAGGACAGAAAACGCACTCCCGCCTGATGAAAGATTTTTCGTTATTGAAACTGATGAGGGCTACGCCATTTGGGACGATTTGACAGAAGCGATCTATATCGACGATGAAGGCGTCAGCGAGGAATTTAAGAGCGAGTGGCAGGCAAATGACTATTTGGAACAGGTGAAAAAGTCTGTTTCCGAAAAGGAAGCTGCCGGACAGCTTGAGCCTGAACAAAAAGGAGCTAAGCCATTAACACCTGCTTTTGTCCAACCTAAACGCTCACGGGTACAGACCTTTGATTTGCACCCCGAAATCCCATTGTCTGAACGGCATACCTTTGACCTCGCCTCCCACGAAGTGCCGGAGGCAGGCAAAAAAAGAACGCTTCCGTAGGAATATGGAAGCAATCCGTGTGTTGAAGGAATGTGAGTTTGAGAATCGCTTTGCTACACCCGAAGAACAGGAAATCCTTTCACAATATGTCGGTTGGGGCGGTATTCCCGAAGCCTTTGACGAGAACAATTCCTCGTGGGCTGATGAGTTTATCGAGCTTTACACCGCCCTTTCCCCTGATGAATACGAGAGCGCAAGAGCAAGCACGCTGACCGCTTTCTACACCCCGCCGGTCGTCATTTCCTCAATTTACAAGGCAATGGAACAGATGGGATTCCGTGAGGGCAACATCTTGGAGCCTTCCTGTGGAATTGGAAACTTTATCGGTATGCTGCCACAGTCTATGCAGGACAGCAAAATCTACGGCGTTGAGATCGACAAAATTTCGGCGGGTATCGCACAGCAGCTCTATCAGAAAACTTCGATTGCGGCACAGCCGTTTGAAGAAGCCAATATTCCCGACAGCTTCTTTGACGGCGTTATCGGCAATGTGCCTTTCGGTGATATTCGAGTCAACGACAGGAGGTATAACAAGCATAACTTTCTAATCCACGACTACTTTTTTGCGAAATCCTTAGATAAGCTCAGACCGGGCGGCGTAATGGCGCTCATTACGAGCAAAGGCACAATGGATAAAGAGAGTCCTGCTGTGCGAAAGTATATCGCACAGCGGGCGGATCTTCTCGGCGCAATCCGACTGCCCAATAACACCTTCAAAGGCAATGCCGGAACAGAGGTTGTCTCGGATATTTTGATCTTACAGAAGCGTGACAGACTTATTGACCTTGAACCGGAATGGGTACACCTAAACACCGATGAAAACGGCGTAAAGATGAACACCTACTTCGTCGATCACCCTGAAATGGTATTGGGCGAATGGAAAACCGTGTCCGGCAGATTCGGCGAGGAAGATACCGTTGTTCCCTATGAAAACGCCGACCTTGCCGAGCTTTTAGAAGAAGCAATCTCCAATATCCACGCAGAGATCACCGATTATGAGGTGGACGAGGAACTGACCGAAGAAGATAACTCCATTCCTGCCGATCCCGAAGTCCGCAACTTTTCCTATACGGTTGTGGACGATAAAATCTACTATCGTGAAAACAGCCGTATGGCTCCCGTCGATGTTTCTGCTACCGCAGAAAACCGTATTAAGGGTATGATTGCGATCCGTGACTGCGTCAGAAACCTGATTGAAATGCAGACCGCAGATTATCCCGATTACGAAGTTGAAAAGGAACAGCAGAAGCTAAATGAACTATATGATACCTTCTCCAAAAAGTACGGGCTGATCAATTCCCGTGCGAATGTGTCCGCTTTTTCACAGGATAGCTCCTTTGCCCTGCTTTCCGCACTGGAGGTGCTGGACGAAAACGGTGAGCTGGAGCGCAAAGCGGATATGTTTACAAAGCGGACGATTAAACCGCATACTCCTGTTACCTCGGTGGATACTGCCAGCGAAGCACTTGCCGTATCTATGGGCGAAAAGGCTCAGGTGGATATGGAATATATGTGTTCTCTCACAGGCAAAACCGAAGAAGAAGTTTATCAGGAATTAAAGGGAGTCATCTTCTTAAACCCGGTGTACGGCTACGGCGGCAGTGATGAGCAAAAGTACCTGATGGCGGATGAATACCTTTCCGGCAATGTAAGGAAAAAAGCTGGCTTGGGCGAAAAAGTCCGCAGAAGTCTACCCTGAAGATTACAAAATCAATGTGGAGGCGCTGGAAAAAGTACAGCCCAAAGACCTGACTGCCAGCGAAATTTTCGTGCAGCTCGGCACGACTTGGCTGCCGGAAGAAATCGCACAGCAGTTTATGTATGAGTTTTGGATACACCTGTTTATGCGAGATGGAATATTAAAGTCCATTACTCAAAGCTGACGGGCGAATGGAATGTGGAGGGAAAATCCTATGACCGTGGAAACCTGAAAGCCTACAACACCTACGGCACGAAGCGTGTCAATGCCTACAAAATTATTGAAGATACGCTCAATATGAAAGATGTGCGTGTCTTTGACTATATGGAAGATGATGAGGGCAAAAAGGAGGGCTATCCTCAATAAAAAAGAAACCGCTATCGCCCAGTCAAAGCAGGAGCTTATTAAGCAGGGCTTTCAGGATTGGGTATGGCGTGATCCGGAAAGGCGAGAAAAGCTGGTACGGCTGTATAACGAAAAGTTCAACTCAATTCGCCCTCGTGAATATGATGGAAGCCACATTGTCTTTAGCGGCATAAACCCTGAAATTACACTCAGGGAACATCAGAAAAATGCGGTCGCACATATCCTTTACGGAGGAAATACCCTGTTGGCACACGCCGTAGGTGCGGGCAAGACCTATGAAATGACTGCCGCCGCTATGGAATCCAAGCGGCTCGGACTTTGCAATAAATCACTCTTTGTTGTGCCGAATCATTTGACGGAGCAGTGGGCGGCAGAGTTCTTACAGCTCTATCCTGCGGCGAATATCTTGGTCGCTACCAAAAAAGACTTTGAGATGAAAAACCGAAAACGCTTCTGCGGCAGGATTGCAACAGGCGACTACGACGCTGTAATCATCGGTCACTCGCAATTTGAAAAAATACCGATGAGTATTGAAAGACAAAGGGCTGTTTTACAGCAACAGCTTGATGATATTGTCGAGGGAATTGCGGATATAAAGCGAAACCGTGGAGATCGTTTTTCGGTCAAGCAACTTGAAAAAACAAAGCGTTCGTTGCAAACGAAGCTGCAAAAGCTGAACGATCAATCAAGAAAGGATGATGTAGTAACCTTTGAAGAACTCGGTGTAGACCGTCTTTTTATCGACGAGTCTCACTACTATAAAAATTTGTATCTCTACACGAAAATGAGAAATGTGGGTGGTATAGCTCAGACAGAAGCACAGAAATCCAGCGATCTTTTTTATGAAATGCAGATATTTGGATGAAGTCACCGGAGGGCGTGGCGTTGTGTTTGCGACAGGCACGCCGATTTCAAACAGTATGGTTGAGCTTTATACCATTCAACGGTATTTGCAGTATAAAACGCTGCAAGAACACGATTTGCAGCACTTTGACGCTTGGGCTTCCAGCTTTGGCGAGACGGTCACGGCGGTAGAACTTACACCCGAAGGAACAGGATACCGAGCAAAAACACGCTTTGCGAAATTTAATAACCTGCCCGAACTGATGGCGATGTTCAAAGCAGGTCGCCGACATTAAAACGGCGGATATGCTCAATCTTCCTGTACCGGAAGTGGAGTACCATAATATTGCGGTGAAGCCGTCACAGGTGCAAAAAGAAATGGTTGCTTCTCTCGGTGAACGAGCCGAAAGAATAAGAGGAGGCGGTGTTGATTCCAGCGTTGATAATATGCTGAAGGTGACAAACGACGGGCGAAAACTCGCCCTTGACCAGCGAATGATGAATCCAATGCTGCCCGATGAAGAAAGCAGCAAAGTCAACGCCTGCGTAAACGAGGTGTTCCGCATATGGGAGGAAGGCAGCGACAAAAAGCTGACGCAGCTTCTTTTTTGCGACCTCTCTACTCCAAAGGGCGAAGGGGAATTTTCCGTCTATACAGACATAAGAAAGAAGCTGATTGAGCGTGGTATTCCCGAAACTGAAATCAAGTTTATCCACGAAGCGGATACCGAAGTCAAAAAGCAGGAGCTATTCAAAAAGGTGCGTCGTGGTGAAGTACGAATCCTGATGGGCAGCACACAGAAAATGGGGGCTGGTACAAATGTTCAGAATAAGATTATCGCTTCCCACGATCTTGACTGTCCGTGGCGACCTGCCGATTTGGAGCAGCGAGCCGGAAGAACGGTGCGGCAGGGTAACGAAAACCCGACTGTTGGCTTATACCGCTATGTAACAGAAGGTACTTTTGACGCATACTGCTGGCAGCTCGTAGAGGGAAAACAGAAGTTCGCAAGTCAGATTATGACGAGCAAATCGCCAGTGCGTTCCTGTGAGGATGTGGACGCTACCGCACTTTCCTATGCGGAAATCAAAATGCTTGCGGCAGATAATCCGCACATCAAGGAGAAAATGGACTTGGATATTCAGGTGCAGAAGCTGCGTCTTTTTGAAGTCCAACTATCTCTCCGAAAAATATGAGCTGGAGGACAAGATCATCAAATACTACCCGAAAACAATCGCTCGGACGAAAGAGACGATTGCGGGGCTGGAAAAAGACATATCGCTTGCAAAAGAACACCCGAAGCCTCTGGACGATACCTTTGTAGGGATTGAGGTTAAGGGTGTTTCTTATTCCGAAAAAGCGGAAGGCGGACAGAAAATCATTGACGCCTGCAAGGAAATGACTTCGCCTGATCCATCCCTCTCGGCAAGTACAGAGGCTTTGATTTGGAGCTTTCCTTTGATACCTTTGAGAAAGCCTATCAGGTAAAAATCAAGGGCTGTCTTTCCCGTTCCGTTTCTTTAGGCACGGACGCTATCGGCAATATTACCCGAATCGACAATGCCATTGAGAAAATTCCTGAACGGCTGGAGGCAAAAAGCAGGGAGCTTTCAACCCTCGAACAGCAATTCGTTACTGCGAAAGCAGAGGTGGAAAAACCGTTTGACAAGGAAGAAGAACTGACCGAAAAAGACAAATCGGCTCAATGTCTTAAACGGCTTGCTTAATGTGGATAAGCGGGAAAATGAGCTTGTAGACGGTGCGCCGGACGAGGGCGACAGCGTACCCGCTCCAAAGGAAAGAGCTTATGAGAGATAACCTTTTTGCGGTATGGGAGAAGTCTCATACCGCCTTTACATATCACGGCAAGGTGGAAAAAGACACAATTCTGTGATATAATAATCAAAATACAAATCGCAAATTGCAAGTGCAAGTTGGACACCTGCACGGTAGAACTTAGTGAATCAGAGCGTCGGGCATGATGGGAGCCTTTGGCTTCCATCGTGGACGATGCTGCCGCAGCCGGAGGCTGCGTAAACAGAGTCGAGGAACCTTTCAAACAGTTCCTCCGGGGTATGGTAGCCCAGTTTCTTGCGAGGCCGTCCGTTTAATTCATCAGCTGCAGCCAAGATATACTCAGCAGAGAAATCCTCAATGGACACTCCCTTGGGCACAAAGGCGCGGAACAGCCCGTTGTGACGTTCGTTTTGGGGACGTTCCCACGAGGTGTAGGGATGCGCAAAGTAGACTGCACAGCCCCAGTTCTCGACCTGACTGAACGCAGAGAACTCCGAGCCGTTGTCCACGGTAATGGTCTTGAATACCTGTGAAAAATTGTCTCCGAATTCTTCCCTGAGTGACTGCATGGCGTTCAGAACGGAGTCTGCATCCTTGCCGGGAATCCGGATGGCAATATAGTTCTCCGTTTTCTTCTCCAACAGGGAGAGGACAACAGCCTCTTTACCGTCCCTCTTGCCGACCACGGTGTCACCTTCCCAATGACCTTCCTCGATGCGCAGAGCCGCGATCTCAGGTCTCTGAGAAATGTCTGTGCCGAAGTTCTTCTTGTGTTCACGGGGCTTGGAGCCCTTGTGCTGCTTGCGTTTCATGGCTTCGGGCAGTTCTGTCACAGACAAGTCAAGGCTGCCCGCCCAGACCTCATTGTAAAGCGTGTGTGTGCAGACCATCTCCTCTGCTGAAAACAGCCCGTGCAGACGAGCATAGCCGACGCAGGCATCCAAAGACCACTTGTGTTCTTTGACCTGTTCCATTATCCAGCGAATGAAGCGAGTGCAGTGACAGATTCGGTGTGGTTTCCGAGAACGCTTTCTGTTAGCCTTGTAGGCCGCTTCTCCACGCCTTGCCGAGTATCCGGGTTTCCTGCCCTTGCTGCTCTTTCGGGGCGGTGTGCCGCGCTTTAGCTCGTTTCCAACGGTGGTTGGTGAACATCCGATCGCTCTGGCAATGGCTCTGTTCGTGTAGCCGGCGTTCTTGAGATGCTGGATTGCTCCTCGTTCCTCTCGCTGTAAGTGCTGTCCCTTCTTGCGTTCTACCGATTCTGTGATATAATCTTGGCAGTCCATAGTGATTGCCCTCCCTTGGAAGATGTTGTGTGCAAACTTCATTCTACCATGTGGGGAAAATCACTATGGATTTTTTTCTTACGTGTCCAACTTCATTTTACAATCGACCATCAAAATACAAATTGATATTTGTGGAAAACAAAACGGGAGAATTATTATATGACGATAGAAGAAATGTTTGGAGATTTATACTCCATTGATATTATGGCAGAAAAGAAAACAGGAGAAATTGTACTGTTCTTGATTTGCTATGGTTTTATTGATGGAGAAGAAAAAAAACTCAAAGAGCATTGTTGACTAAAATTGAAGCATATTTGAAGTATACTAAGAGTGCAGAATTTCAAAATGAATATTTGAAATGTCCAATTATTTTACGAGTTACTTTTTAAAGAAAAACCAGACCAACTTATATTAGACTTATTAAAAAATAGTCAGTCATGGATTATGGAATATGATGTAACATTGGAAGTAGAAATCAACAACAAGACAATAAAACTTCTGCCGTAAAGGCACTAACAAATCCTAAGTTGTCGAGATAAATGGCTTACAGCTTGCAAAACAAATCGTTCTAAAAACTGAACATCTTTTTTACATAGCCGCTCGGTTTTACAAAAAATCAGGCGGCTATATCTATCACGGCAAGGTGGAAAAAGACATAGTGCTGTGATATAATAAAGTGGCTCTTTGAGAGTCAATGTCAAGAAAACTGAGGTTATTTTCCTATGAAAAATATTTTGATTCACGGCTTGGGACAAATCAGTAAGGATTGGGATACCATTAAAAATGAGTTGGAAACGAGGGGAATTTCCTCTGTCGCTCCTGATTTATTTGACCTTGCAAAAGGCAGGAAATTAGACTATCCCACAGTATATCAGGCATTCAGCGAGCTGTGCGTGAGTCTTACCAAGACAAACTAAATCTTTGCGGGCTTTCCCTCGGCGGTCTGCTTGCGCTCAATTATGCTATCCAGTATCCGAAAAAAATAAACTCTCTTGTTTTGATCGGAACGCCGTTTGAGATACCGAAAGGACTGCTGAAATTTCAAAATATTGTATTTAGATTTATGCCCAAAGCCGTATTTCAGAATATGGGCGTAAGCAAAAAAGATTTTATTCGTTTGAGCAAATCAATGGTTGATCTCAATTTTATGGATTCGGCGACAGCGCTTGATTGTCCCGCCCTTATTCTTTGCGGCGCAAAGGATAAAACGAATATGGAGAGTGCTAAGCGGTTTCACGAAGCAATGAAAAAAACAGCAAGCTGGTCATTGTGGAAGCTTCCGGTCACGAAGTAAACAAAGATAATCCGAATGAGTTAGTTCGTGTTTTGCAAGACTTTTGGGCAGACAGGTAGAGATGAGGTTTTTTAATAATGAATGAGAGAGAAAGAATTATCCGGTTATGGTTTGATATGTGGCTGAAACAACAGGATTTGGGCATAGATGATATTTTTACAGAAGATGTGGCTTATACAGAAAGCTGGAGTCCAAAATATCAGGATCGAAAAACTGTTAAGCACTGGTTTGACGAGTGGAATACACGGGGCAAAGTCCTTATTTGGGACATTAAGCAGTTTTTCCATAAAGGTAATCAGACTATCGTGGAATGGTACTTCAAAAATGAAATGAACGCTGGAAGCATAGAAGAATTTGACGGCATTTCACTTGTAGAGTGGACGGATGATAACAAAATTAAGTCTTTAAAAGAATTTGGCTGCAACCGTAATAACTATAATCCGTATCAATATGGCGATCAACCTCGATTTAGAGATGAAAAGGCAAATTGGTTTTGATATGTTGATTATCGTGGTAGATTTCCGTCACGAATTTAATAAAGGAAATATGGAGACAGAAAGATGGAATATATAGTAGATGATAAAAAACTGGACGCATTTACCTTTATTGCGTTCGTCAAACAAGTATGGCAAGGCAATTATGATATTGAAAAAACACAGTGTGCATTGTCTCAGACAATCAATATTACTGCTTATGAAAATGAGGCACTGATTGGCTGCTTGCGTATTCTTACAGACGGATATTATTTCGGTACGATTACAGAGTTGCTCGTCCTTCCTGAATATCAAAAACAGGGAGTCGGCAGTAAACTCTTGCAACTTGCAAAGGATAATACCCCTACTATGCTGTATTTTGGAGCGCAGCCGGGGATAGAAAAGTTTTACGAAAAGAATGGTTGCAAAAGAAGCTTGCAATCCTATGTGATCGAAAAGGAACGGTCATAACGAAAATTTACGAGGTGCTTAGTATGGAAGTCAAAAAAAAAAATAGATGATACTCAAATTACAAATGCCATTGACTTGATTTGGCAAACTTTTTACAATTTGAGGCTCCCGATTATTCTGAAGAAGGAGTTAAGTCGTTTCAGGATTTTATTGAGAACAAAGAGATCATCAAAACATTAGAATTTTGGGGCGCTTATGACGAAGAAGAACTAAAGGGAGTTATCGCAACAAACGAAAACCGGAAGCATATCTGTTGCTTTTTTTTGTGAAAGCACAGTATCAAAGACAAGGCATTGGTAGAAAGTTGTGGGACTTCCTACGAGAAAATAGTTCAAGCAAAACCATTACAGTAAATTCTTCTCCGTATGCAGTTCCGTCTATCATAAACTGGGTTTCGTAGATATTGATACGGAGCAACTTTCGGATGGCATACGATATACACCTATGCAATTTATAAAATGATTGATTTGAGAGAGGTGATTTGTAGGTGAAACGCTGCATTGTAGTAACCGAAATAGTCTAAAATAAAATATCAGGAGGTTAATAATGACTATTTCGGAAACTAAAATCTATCCTCGTACCGGGGACAAACAAACGGTATACTTAAAGAGCGTAGTAAAAAATCCAAATATTATTGTTGGCGATTATACGATGTATAATGATTTTGTAAATGCTCCAACGGATTTTGAAAAAACAATGTTTTGTATCACTATCCTATCAATCACGATAGACTGATTATTGGGAAATTTTGCTCTATTGCGTGTGGTGCAAAGTTTATTTTCACGAGTGCTAATCACACTTTGAAGTCATTGTCTACTTATCCTTTCCCATTGTTTTTTGAAGAATGGGGACTGGACAAAAAGCAATGTGACAGATTCGTGGGATAATAAAGGGAGACATTGTTATCGGAAATGATGTATGGATTGGATATGAAGCTGTTATTATGTCCGGTGTTACCATTGCTAACGGAGCAATCGTTGGGACTCGTGCAGTAGTAACGAAAGATGTACCGCCTTACACGATTGTAGGCGGTATACCCGCACGACAAATCCGAAAGAGATTTTCTGAAGATACCATATCATCATTATTGAGTATTAGATGGTGGGATTGGTCGGAGAAAAAATTAAAAAAATATTCCCGCCATTCAAACGGGAAGCATTGATTACCTAAAGTAATAGGACTTACCGAATAACAAATATCTTTACATAGCCGCTTGGTTTTACAAAAAATCAAGCGGCTATATTTTTGTTTAAGGAGGTGTTCGTTTATGGGCGAAATAGACTACAACGCCCTGCTTTACGACAAGATGAAAGCGGAGCAGGACAAGTACAGAGACTGGTTGCTTAATCAGCCGCCGGAGGAAATTCTGAATCATACCTACGAGTATACGATGAGAGAGGACATCGTGATGTGTATGGAAGAACTGGAGCTTTCTCCGAAACAGGCAAAGGCTTTTTGCTTCGTTCCCCTTGCCCTCTTGACGATGTCTATAAAGAGTTCAGGGACAGAGAAGTGGAGCATATGGATACCATTCGTGATTCCATCGAAACGAGGGCAAATGATGTGCTCAAACGAGACAAAAACAGAGAAAGCAGGTGAAGAAATGGCGCATAAATTAAAAACTATCCGTGCGGATATGCTGATGTTGCAGTATCAACTGGAAAGAGAATTGATTCGATATGTAAAAAGGTATCTCGCTCAGCCACGCACGACACTGATCACAGAAGATGAACAGTTTGTCTTTATGTGCGAACTGTACGACTATGTGGAGAATACGGAGTTTTCCCCTGAAATGGTTAGCTCCCTTATGAAAACAAAGAATGTATTGGAATTGTCTTGGGATATGTGGATAGACGATGGCTTCTTGGAAGATGGTGAAGATTCCATTAAAAAGGTAGCGGAACTTTTGCAGAAAGGAAAAATATGATATGCCATATATTGCGCCGGAGGTGATCGAACAGGCTCGGCAGATCGACCTTTTTGACCTATCTGAAAAACTGTGAGCCGCACGAACTGGTGCGAATTTCAGGCAATAACTACACTACCCGTCCCACGACAGCCTAAAGATTTCAAATGGCAAATGGATGTGGTGGTCGCAGAGAATCGGTGGATATAACGCCCTTGACTATCTTGTGAAAGTCAGGGGCTTTTCTTTTGTGGAGGCAGTCGAAACCCTAATGGGAAAGGCGGCGGTTATGCCTACTTTGACGGTCAGACCAAAGCAGAGTGAAAAGCCGAAAACTCTCCTACTTCCCGAAAAAAGCAAGACGACAGATAAGATCAGGGACTACCTGTTCAGCAGAGGGATTGACGCAGCCATTACCGACGAATGTATCAAAAAAGGCATTATCTTTGAGAGCCTGCCTTACCACAATATTGTTTTTGTTGGCTTTGGCGAGAACAAGAAACCGAAATACGCCGCTTTTCGAGCGACAAACAGCCACCGCATTTTAGGCGATTGTTCCGGCAGTGACAAGCACTATTCTTTTCGGTTAGCAGACAGCGACAGCAACGAGGTACACCTTTTTGAATGTGCTATTGACCTGCTTTCTTACGCAACGCTTTCCAAGCTTTCCGGCAAGGACTGGCGGCAGGAACCTTGTTTCCCTTGCGGGTGTTTATCTCCCAAAAGAGAAAATCGAGGACAGCAAAACACCGGCAGCCGTTATCAAATATCTTGCGGACCGACCGGATATTCAGAAAATACACATTCACTTTGATAACGACAATGCAGGAAGAAAAGCAACTCAGGCGTTAAAAGTAATCTTGCCAAAACGGTACGAAGTCTTTGACGAGCCGCCGAAGAAAGGCAAGGATTATAACGATTACCTCTGCATACAGTTGGGAATTTATCAATCAAAAGAAAGGAGCTATGAGCGTTGAATGTACGAATTTATCAGATCAATATGAAGCGTGACACCAACAATGTCGCCTTTATGAATTATGAGAGTCTACCCAAGTTTCAGGGCAGCTCGGAAATAGACAGTAGCCTCTATGATAAGGTGTTTGAGGGAGAAGTAAACTGCTTCACGCTGGAAAAACTCTATGAGATTTTCAATCTTAAACACCCCGCAGGATATAAAGGGCGGTCGATGTCCGTATCCGATGTGGTGGAGATCATTGACGGGAATACCGGAAAAAGCTACTTCCACTTTTGCGACAGCTTCGGTTTTCAGAAGGTCGATTTTGATCCGGAAAAGACGCAGATCAGCGACCGCTTCCTATCGCTTGCCGGGCAGGAGAAAATCTCTGTCCTGCTCGTTCCGGTCGGCAAATCTCCGATTGTGAAAGAGATACCGAACACCTATGAAGCGATGAAAGAACTGGTCGGCGGGGGCGGTTTAGACGAGTATATGCCCTTTGAAGATGACGCCGCTATCGTCTGCAACCGTGACGGGAAGCAGGAAAATCTGCCGATGAATCGGGCGGTCTACCAGCCGCCGAAGCGCACACAGATGAGTTACAGCGACCTGAAATCCCTTTTTCGGGAAGCGGAAAACAACAGGCAGCACCTTATCGCACATATCGTTTTTACCGCCGATACCTTCAAAAAACCGTACAGCGAATTTGAACGGACTTACGAAGTAAGCTCGGACAACAAAGCGTTCCAGTCCCGTATGGGCGGCTATTCCATCTACGGTGCTTCTTTGGACGGTGTTGATCCGTGCCTGAGAATGGAGGGCTTGATGGCGGACGAAATGGGCGGTAAGGACGGTTGGAAAATTGAAAAATGCTTCTTAATTGAAGATTCGAGAGAGGTCGCCGACATCATTCACGGCGATTTTTTTATTGCCCGTTCCAATGTCGCCGATGAGAAATACAGCAGCTTATCGGGCGAACAACTACTGAAGTACAAACGGCTTTTTCGGTATCCTGAGCGATTCCACGAAACCGCACACGGGATTGAGATCGAGCCGTTTAAGCCCGACAGGGCGGACAAAGAACGATAAATATCAGGAAAATACGGGGCAGCCCGACAGGTCTGCGTTAGCTTAGCGAGCAGACTGTTTTTACTCCTATCGGGCAAAAACAGTAAAAGCTCGTTAGGGGCTGCCCCTAATACCCCAATACAGGAAAGGATTTTGACTATGCACGAATTTCTATTCTTTATGATAGGCTTCCTGCTCGGCGGCGTTATCGGCGTAATGATTATGTGATGGCAGATTAACAAATTTGTGGTCGGTGAAATGGCAGTAACAAAGCTTTGGAAGGTAAGCGTCCGGCTCGGTCAGGTACTGGACTATACGACCAATCCTGAAAAGACCGCAAAAATCAAAGGGAGTTTTCTGCCGGAACAGTATCAGGCGCTTGCAGATGTTATTGCTTATGCAAAAGGACGAGGAAAAAAACAGAGCACGAGTTTTATGACTGTAATGTGGCGATGGCCGTGACCAGTTCATAACGGTTAAGGAACAGTATCAAAAGACAGACGGTATCCAAGCCTATCACGGATATTTGAGTTTCAAGGAAACAGATATATCTCCTGAGATGGCACAGAAAATCGGAATGGAGTTTGCAAATGAAGTGTGGGGGAAAAGATTTCAGGTTGTTGTGACAACCCATCTGAACACAAAGCACCTGCACTGCCATTTTGTCATCAACTCTATTTCTTTCGTCGATGGGAAACATTTATGGGGAGAGGAAAAGGCGTGGTTCAAATTCCGAAAAGTTGCAGACAGGATTTGTGAGAAGTATGGACTTTACTATGACCCGAATCCGAACCGCAGTAAACAGTCAGATTATCTGACGATGAAAGAAAAAGCAGGTATGCCGACACGCTACTCGGTTGCAAAGGAAGCCATTGATTATGCTATCGACCACAGCAAGACCTTGAAAGAATTTCAGTTTGCTCTCAAGGAAATGGGATATGCCTATAACCTGAGTCCAAGCCGAAAATACTGGACGGTCATTCCAAAGGGATACGATAAGCCGATACGACTGAAAAATCTCGGAGCAGATTATACCAATGACCGGATTGTAGAGCGTATCAAAGAAAATCGTGACAGATGGGCAGAGATTGAGCCGTTCCAGAGGGCGACTTATAAACCAAGACAGTACCGTATGCAGACCAGAGGGCAGAAGCTGAAAAAGAAAGGCGGGCTTTATGGACTGTATCTGTATTACTGTTACAGACTTGGTTATCTGCCCAAGTATAAGAAACAGAATAACGCAAGGCTTCATTATCTTTTGAAAGATGATTTGATGAAGCTCGATAAGATTACTGATGAAGTAAGGCTGCTCGGACGAGAAAATATTTCCACGGACGAACAGCTTTTTTCATATAAGACTTCCTTAGAGGAGCAGATGAAAAATCTGATTGCCGGAAGAACACATCTCCGAAAAAAGATAAGAACAAATATTGATGATGGTCAGCTTCAGACGGCAAAAGATGAAATCGCTTCTATCAATGGAGAATTGAAAAAACTCCGACGGGAAGTAAAACTCTGCGAGGATATTGCGGAGAGGTCAAAGGTTATGGAAGAAAATCTTGAGCATATCGAAACAGAGGAACAAAAACAGCAGAGAAAGGAGAAATCACGCTATGAACAACGGTGGTGACGCAGCAGAGCAGGTCGTTAGGCTTTCGCTTGAAGGATTTGAAGTGGCTGCAAGATTAAGCGGTTCGGCGGCGAAGAATATCGCATTGCTTTTGGTATCGGTTTTGAAGCAGGAACAAAAGACGAAGGGCAAAGCAAGGCTTACCAATATGATTAAGTCAGGCAAGGAGCTGAAAGTCTTTTCCATTCCGCAAAAGGATTTGAAGAAGTTTACCGAACAGGCAAAACGCTATGGTGTTCTTTATTGTGTCCTCAGAGATAAGAACACAAAGGGAGAGAACGCTCCGGTAGATATTATCGCAAGAGCAGAGGACGCTTCTAAAATTCAGCGTATCGTTGAAAGATTTGAACTTGGCAAAGTGGATAAGGCTTCGATTGTCAGTGAAGCAGAGAAAGCTATCGCAGACCGTGAAGCGGTTGAAAAAGAAAAGCCGACTAAATCCAAGAGTGAAATCATTATGGAAGAAGCGGTCAGAAATCCAATGCAGAAAGAGGAGCGAGCAAACGCAAACCCCTCAGTCGCCAAAACAGACAAAAGCCCTCTGTCAAGGCAAAACTCAGAGCCGGTAGAAACGCAATCTGATAAGGGTGTTGCAAAGCCAGTGGAAAAGCCATCGGTCAAAGAGAAACTTGACCGTTACAAGGCACAGGCAAAACAGCAAAAAGAAGCAGAGCGTAAAGAGCCGGAGGTTAAGAAAGACGGTAAGAAGCCGCAGCAGAAAAACGGTCAGACGGTACACCGTCAGCCGAAGAAGAAACCCAAAACAAAAGAGAGGTAATTCACTATGACAAATGATTTCAAACCCGCAAAGGCTGGCGGTAATCAGCCAAGATTATCCAAAGAGGAGTATGCGGAAAAGAAGCGAGCAGAAAAAGAAAAGGTCTATCAGATGATTGATGACGCTGCCCGTGAGATTGTGAGTGACCCTGAGAAATTCAAGAGCTTTCTTGATACGCAGAGTCGAATGGACAGATATTCCGCAGCAAATGCTCTCCTTATTTACAGTCAGTATCCGCAGGCGACACAGCTTAAAGATTTTGATGATTGGGGTAAGGACAATGTGAAGATTACCAAAGGGGCAAAGAGTATTTCTATCCTTGAACCAGTGGAATACACAAGAGCAGATGGTTCTCCGGGTATTTCCTACAATGTCAAAAAGGTATTTGATGTTACGCAGACAAATGGAAGAAAAGCTCCGGCAGTGTCAGCAAACCGTGACCCGAAAGCACTTATCACGACAATGCTTGATGTATCTCCGGTGGAGGTTGCGGCAACCGATGAACTTCCGTATCCGAATATGGCAGCTTTCTATAATAATGAAAAGCAGACCTTGTATGTGAAGCGGAATGTGGGCGACAGCGTAGCAGTTGCTCAGTGTGTCGCTCAGGAACTTGGACACGCACAGCTTTCCATCAACAGCGAAAGTTACAGCCGCAGGGATATGGGCTTTCAGGCAGTGTGTATCGGATATATGATTTGCAAGAAGTATGGCGTAGATACACAGAATTTTGCAATTAACCGTATTCCGGAGGGACTGGCTTCCAAAGAGCCGAAAGAAATCCGTGCGGAGCTTTCCAAGACACGAAATGCAATGGCAGAAATTCACAGTCATATCTCTGATGAAATGTTCCGCAAGAAGCAGGAGCGTTCAAAGGACTATGAGAGATAACGGAGGGCAGATATGGAAAAAGAAAAACTCTACCACATTGCTTTGGACGATTATGAACACGGTGTTGTCATTCGCTCCTTAAACGATGAGAAAACAAAGTTGATGGAGGAAGGCAAGTCCGCAGACGCAGTAGACGACCTGCTTGTAAAAGTCGGAAATGCCCCATTGAAAAAGTTCAAAGTGATTGAAAGGAAACGCTCAGATGAAGCGAGATAATGACAGGCAGACTGCCATTATTTTATCCATTGTCGGTATCGTTCCGGTCATATGGCTGGCACTTCTGATTGCACCTTCCATAAGCGGAGGATTGCCGGAGATAGCAGCCAATCTTGCGACACTCTTTGATAATCCATTTTCCATAAAATTATGTGGGGACAGCTTAAAAACTGTCCTCATTTTACTTTTATGCTATGGAATGGGTATCGGGATTTATCTCTCAACAAGAAAGAATTACCGCAGACGAGAGGAACACGGTTCTGCCAAATGGGGCAATGTCAGAGCCATTGATAAAAAGTACCGACAAAAGCCGCTGTCAGAAAATAAGCTGATGACTCAGAATGTGTGCATTGGACTTAATGCCAAGAAGCACAGACGAAATCTGAATACGCTTGTGTGCGGTGGCTCCGGTGCAGGTAAGACAAGATTTTATGCAAAGCCTAATATTATGAACGCTGCAAGAAACAGCTATGTGATATTAGACCCGAAAGGGGAAATCCTGCGAGATACGGGACATCTTCTTGAGAAGAAAGGTTACGAAGTGCGTGTGCTTGATTTGATTTCAATGGAGAAAAGCCATTGTTACAATCCTTTTGTATATTTGCAGAATGACAATGATGTGCAGAAGCTCGTAACCAATCTTTTTAAGAGTACCACTCCGAAAGGTTCACAGAGCAATGACCCATTTTGGGATACGGCAGCGTCAATGCTTCTGCTTGCACTTGTATTTTATCTGCACTATGAAGCACCGCCGGAAGAACAGAATTTTGCAATGGTAATGGAAATGCTCAGAGCCGGGGCGATTGAGGACGAGGACGACCCAAGTCCTTCTCCGCTTGATAATCTGTTTTCAGATTTGATGATAGATAATCCTGACCACATTGCTTTGAAGTATTACCACTCTTATCATTCCGGTTCTTCCAAAACATTAAAATCCATACAGATAACCCTTGCAGCAAGGCTTGAAAAGTTCAACTTGGAGAGTCTTGCTGCTCTTACTTCTGCCGATGAACTGGATTTGCAGTCACTCGGAGAGAAAAAGGTGGCTCTGTTTGCACTGATACCGGATAACGACTCCAGTTTCAACTTCTTGGTATCCATTCTTTACACACAGCTCTTTCAGCAGTTGTTTTATGCAGCCGACCATATCCACGGCGGCTGTTTGCCGATGCCTGTTCATTTTATGATGGACGAATTTGCCAATGTTTCACTGCCGGACGACTTCGACAAGATACTGTCGGTTATGCGTTCCCGTGGGGTATCTGTAAGCATCATCTTACAGAACTTGGCACAGCTTAAAGCCTTGTTTGAAAAACAGTGGGAGAGCATTGTAGGTAACTGCGATGAATTTCTTTACCTTGGTGGAAATGAGCAGTCAACCCATAAATATGTGTCGGAGCTGTTGGGCAAGGAAACCATTGATACCAACACGTTCGGAAAGAGTACCGGAAGAAGCGGTAATTATTCCACCAACTATCAGATTAGCGGCAGAGAGTTACTTACCCCTGATGAGGTGCGTATGCTCGATAATCAGTACGCTATTTTATTCATCCGTGGGGAAAGACCCATTATGGATTTCAAATATGACATTATGAAACACCCGAATGTGGCACTTACCACAGACGGAAAGGCAAGTCCTTATAAGCACGGAGAAGTCACAAAAGATATTGCTTCGATTGCCATTTGGGACATTGACCCTGCAACACTTCCTGAAAAGGAAATGGAAGAAACGAACTGGGAACTTCTTTCCGATGAGGAGATGGAAGCTCTGTTCATAAACAATCAAACAAATTAAATTTTGGAGGTATTCAACTATGACTATTTTTAAGAAAAAAGCAACTGACATTCAGGAAACAAAGAAACTGCCTATGACCGGAAAGGTTAAGAAAGGCTTCCGTGCTTACTGCACAATGGTCATTGTCGGTGCGTTGGCACTTGGAATGACAACGACTGCATTTGCAGCGAATGACCCGCTTACCGTAGTCAATAATCTGTCCGATTTTATCTTCGGACTTATCCGTGCCATCGGTATGATTTTACTTGGCTTTGGTATCGTGCAGGTCGGTCTTTCACTCAAATCTCACGACCCTTCTCAGAGAGCCAATGGCTTCCTGACTCTTGCGGGTGGTGTCATTATCACTTTTGCGAAAGAAATCCTTACTCTTATCACAGGCTAAGATAAGAGTTACACAGTTATCGAGGGGTGTGCCAAGTTAAGGTACACCTCTTAATTGTAAGGAGGTGCTTTGAATGAGTGATAACTGGGTAGTTCAAAATCTTGAAAATGCCCTTGAAACTTGGAATGAAAAACTGTCGGAAATATGGACACTCATCACAACTACACCGCAGAACTTTAAGGGCGGGAATATCTGGAAGGTTATCGTTGACATCAATGGTGCGGTTCAGGCTATCGGGCTTGCCTTACTTGTATTGTTTTTTGTGATAGGTATGGTAAAGACCTGCGGAAGTTTTACAGATGCGAAGAAACCGGAACACGCACTGAAACTCTTTGTTCGTTTTGCATTGGCGAAAGGTGTTATCACATACGGAATGGAGCTTATGCTTGCTTTATTTAATATCGTGCAAGGGACAATTTCAACCATTATGAATGCTGCCGGATTTGGAACTCCGGAACAGACGACCTTGCCCGCAGAGATGATAACGACCATAGAGGACTGCGGATTTTTCGAGAGTATTCCCTTGTGGGCGGTAACGCTTATCGGAGGATTATTTATCACGGTGCTGTCGTTTATTCTGATAATGACGGTGTACGGAAGATTTTTCAAGTTGTATATGTACACAGCACTTGCACCGATACCGCTTTCCACATTTGCAGGAGAACCGACACAGAATGTCGGCAAGAGTTTTATCAAGAGCTATTGTGCCGTTCTGCTTGAGGGAGCAGTCATCGTACTTGCTTGTATTATTTTTCCGTATTTGCTTCATCGCCGCCAGTGGTTAATCCTGACGCAGCAGCAGTTACGCAGGTGTGGGCATATATCGGGAATTGGTATTTAATATGCTCGTTCTTGTCGGTGCAGTGAAAATGTCTGACCGTATTATCCGTGAGATGATGGGACTGTAAGGAGAGATTTTGAGATGAACCAAAAGAGATTGTATTGCAGAATTGCCTGTTTGGCGGTAAACGGAAGGGCAAAGTCTTTTGCCTGAATGATAAATGCGTGCGGGATGAAAAAGACCGAAACCGCAGGAAAGGAAACAGATATGGAAGTCAAAATTAACCGAGAGATACGAAATTATACAGAGTCAATGTTTTTTGGACTGTCGCTCAGACAGTTCATTTTTTCTGTCCTCGCCTGTGCGGTAGCGGTAGGACTTTACTTCCTCCTAAAACCGTACCTCGGAACAGAAACCGTATCGTGGGTGTGCATTTTGGGAGCCGCCCCCTTTGCGGCTCTCGGCTTTGTTAAATATAACGGAATGACCGCAGAAAATTCATCTATGCGTGGATCAAATCAGAGTTTTTAATGCCGAAGAAGTTGGTATTTCCGTTCCACCAATGTTTATTACGAACTGATGAAGCCAAGCATTGAACAAAGCAGAAGGAGGTATTGAAGTCAAATGATTAAAACCCTTACAAACCTGTTAAAGCAGGACAAAGAAAAGTTTGTAGTACCGAAAGGGGTGCAGGACGTGATTCCCATGGCAGCTATTTTGATGATGGCATTTTCAAAGTGGGAAAGGATAAATATTCAAAGACCTACCGCTTTACGGATATTAACTATGCTGTTGCCAGCCGTGAGGATCAAGGAAGCGATGTTCCTCGAATATTCGAACTTCTGAACTCCCTTGACAGTGGTGCAACGACAAAAATCACAATCAATAATCGTCGGCTCAACAGACTGGATTTTGAGCAGACAATCCTTATTCCCGACAACCGGCGATAATCTGGACGAATATCGAGAGGAATACAACAAAATCCTTCTGGAAAAAGCCACAGGCGCAAATGCCATCGTGCAGGATAAGTATGTGACTATCTCCGTCAACAAAGAAGAACGTGGAGGACGCACGGAACTATTTTGCCCGTGTGGGCGCTGACCTGATCGCCCATTTTGGAAGGCTCGGCAGCAAGTGCGTGGAGTTGGAAACCGATGAACGGCTGCGTATCTTCCACGACTTTTACCGTGTGGGCGAGGAATCCTCTTTCCACTTTGATATAAAGGAAACCCGCAAAAAGGGACACAGCTTCAAGGACTATATCTGCCCCGACTCTATGGAATTTGAAAAGGACTACTTCAAAATGGGCGACCGTTACGGGAGAGTCCTTTTTTTGCGTGAGTACGCTTCTTATATCAAGGACAGTATGGTGGCGGAGCTGACTGACCTCAACCGCAATCTGATGATGTCGATTGATGTTGTCCCCGTGCCGACTGACGAAGCGGTACGGGAGGCGGAAAACCGTCTGCTCGGCGTAGAGACGAATATTACCAACTGGCAGAGGCGGCAGAACTCCAACAATAACTTTTCGGCGACCGTTCCCTACGATATGGAACAGCAGAAAAAGGAAATGAAGGAATTTCTCGATGATTTAACGACGAGGGATCAGAGAATGATGTTTGCCGTGATTACCTTTGTGCATACGGCGGATTCCAAAGAACAGCTTGATAACGACACGGAAGCTCTGCTTACCACGGCGAGAAAGCACCTTTGTCAGTTCGGCGTGTTGAAATTCCAGCAGGTGGACGGGCTGAATACGGTTATGCCGTTTGGCGTGCGGAAGATTGATACCTTCCGTACCCTCACGACCGAAAGCCTTGCCGTGTTTATCCCGTTTCGAGTGCAGGATATTTTTCACGAGAATGGTATTTACTACGGGCAGAATGTGATTAGCAAAAATATGATTATCGCCGACCGCAAGCAGCTTCTCAACGGTAATTCCTTTATTCTTGGCGTATCCGGCGGCGGCAAGTCCTTTGCCGCAAAGGGCGAGATCGAGAATGTGATCCTTTCCTCGGATTCCGATGTTATCATCATTGATCCGGAGCGGGAATATTCACAGCTTGTGAAGGCGCTCGGCGGCGAGGTTATCCATATCTCCGCTACTTCTCAAAATCATATCAACGCTATGGATATGACGAAGGAATACGGCGACGGGGCGAATCCGGTTATTCTGAAGTCGGAGTTTATTATGTCCCTGTGCGAGCAGCTCATCGGCGGCAGCAACCTCGGTGCAAAGCAGAAATCCATTATCGACCGCTGCACCGCCAGCGTGTACCGCACCTATCAGCAGAATAACTATCAGGGCGAAGTGCCGACCTTGCAGGATTTCAGGGAGGAGCTTCTGAAACAAGATGAGCCGGAGGCGCAGGAAATCGCCCTTGCCATCGAGCTGTTTACAAGCGGCAGCTTGAACACCTTTGCGAAGCATACAAATGTGGATACCAATAACCGCCTGATCTGCTATGACATTTTAGACCTCGGCAAACAGCTTATGCCTATCGGTATGCTGGTCGTTCTCGACTCTATCTTAAACCGCATTACGCAGAACAGGGCGAAAGGCAGAAATACCTTCATCTTCATTGATGAGATTTATCTGCTGTTCCAGCACGAGTATTCCGCTAACTTCCTGTTTACCTCTTTGGAAGCGTGTGCGTAAATACGGCGCGTATGCTACAGGTATTACGCAGAATGTGGACGACCTTTTGCAGAGCCATACGGCAAGGACAATGCTCGCAAACTCCGAGTTTATCATTATGCTCAATCAGGCTTCCACGGACAGGCTGGAGCTGGCGAAGCTCTTAAATATCTCCGACCTTCAGATGTCATATATTACGAATGTGGAAGCCGGACACGGGCTTATCAAGGTGGGCAGTTCCCTTGTGCCGTTCGCAAATAAATTCCCGAAAAATACGAAGCTGTATAAGCTGATGACAACCAAACCGGGCGAGAGCGCATAAGCTCCCGTCCCTTGTTTCAGAAAGGAAATGGCAATGAGAAAAAAGATTTGTATTGCGTTGATGACGGCGTTTACCGTCCTGCTCGGCGTCAGCAGTTATTTCATTATCGACCATTACAGGGAGGCGGAACATCAGGAGCAGATGTACGATTCTCTCGTACAGCTCGTAGAGGATAGCGAAACCGAGCCTGCCGAGCCGATTATCTATTCGGAAGATAAGACGATACTGCCGGAGCTTACCGAGTTCTGTACCGTCAAAACGATGATTTGGTCGGCTGGATTTGCGTGGAGGACACGAACATCAATTATCCCGTTATGCAGACGGTGGATAATCCAAACTACTATCTGAAGCGTGGATTCGATAAAGAATACAGCTCTTACGGCTGCCCGTATGTGCAGGAGAACTGCGATGTCTTAAAGCCCTCGGACAATGTAGTGATCTACGGTCATCATATGAACAACGGCTCGATGTTCGCCGACTTTGAAAAATTCAAGGACGAGGATTTCTGGCGGGGACATAAAACGATTGCCTTTAATACCCTGACAGAGAAAAATGAGTATGAAATCCTTGCGGTTTTCAAAACCGTTGTCTACACCGACAGCCCGGAAGCTTCAAATATTACCGCTTTACGGACGCTCAGTCGCCGGAGGAGTTTGAGGTTTATATTGACAAGTGCAAGGGGCTTTCCCTTTACGACACGGGCGTTTCGGCGGAGTACGGCGACAAGCTGATCACGCTTTCCACCTGTGAATACTCCCGCACGAATGGAAGGATTGTCGTTGTGGCGAAAAAAGTGACAGAAAGCAGTGGTGCAAATGCTCCCGCAAATGACGGGGCGGCAGAGATACCGAGCTAATGCCCTGATAAAGAAGCTGTGCGCTAATTATGATGACGGGAATTGCCTGCTTCTTGATGAGGGGGAAGGCTGCGTCTGCGTACAGAGTATATCCTACTCGCTCTTGTGCAGATATTTCCGCAATGCCGTGCTTCCGGCAGATCCGGCGCTGGAAGCGGAGATACTTGGTACGCACCCTGACAGGTGCGTTTCCTGCGGCGCTCCCATTATCAAGCGTGGCAACAGGAAAAAGTATTGTGAGAAATGCGCCGACATCGCATACAAAAGGCAGCAGTCAGAGTACGCAAGAAAAGCGTACAGAATCGAAAAATAGAGGGTAAAAAGTCCTTGATTTAAGCGGCTTTTCAGCCCTCGTACTTTGAGGGGCAAGGTGTTGATACCTTTCCCCTTTTTTTACTTCAAAGCGTCCACGGGCGCTTGGAAAGGAGGTTTTCTATGCCGGATATTAAGACAAGGGATATAGCGAAAGGCACGATCAAAACGATTGACAAATCGGCGGTTGCCGCCGAGCGTATGAAATCCGCATTTATCCAGACTAAAGAAAAAGCGGAACACTCCGTTGATGTCCCTGAAAGCAGTGCGGAGGAATACGCTTCCAACCGTTTAGAAAGCGGTATCGATCGAGTTTCCCACGAAGCCGTACACCAATTTGATAAGCAAGGGCGCAAGGGCGTTCAGGCGACAAAGCAGAATATCGTCAAGGCAAAGGACGGTATTCAGAAATTCAAGGAAAAACGGGCGGCACAGTCGCTTCAAAAACAGGCGCAGACGGCGGCTCCACGAAAAAGCGTCAGTCAGAGTATCAAGGCGGTGGAACAACCGAAGAAGGCAGTAAAAGAGTCTGCCCGTTCCGCAGGAAAAAAGACGATTAAGACGGTCGGGAAAGGCTCGGCGAAAACAGCGCAGAAAACGGTAAAAACCGCAGAACGCACCGCTAAAACAACTGTCAAGACAGCGCAGCGTACCGCAAAGGCGGCGCAGAAAACGGCGCAGGCTACGGTCAAGGCTTCTCAAAGGGCAGTTCAGGCGGCACGGGCGGCGGCTCGTGCCGCCGTTGTTACGGCGAAAGCAATCGCAAAGGCGATAGCGCTTGCAGTCAAGGCGATTATCGCCGGAACAAAGGCGTTGATTGCCGCAATCGCCGCAGGCGGCTGGATAGCGGTTTTGGTCATTATTGTGATTTGCCTGATTGGTATGCTTCTCGGCTCGGTGTTTGGTATCTTTTTCTCAGGCGAGGATTCCGGCACGGGTATGAGTATGCAGACCGTTGTGCAGGAAATCAATACGGAATACGATACGGAGTTGCAGGACGAAAAAAACTCTGTATCCTATGATGTCCTTGAAATGAGCGGCAGCCGTGCCGTTTGGAAAGAGGTGCTTGCCGTATACTCGGTCAAAGTCAATACCGATCCTGACAATCCACAAGAGGTCGCAACGATGGACGAATCGAAAAAGCAGCTTCTCACGGACATCTTTTGGGAGATGAACGAAATCAGCTCCAGCACCGATACCAAAACCGAGACGGTCATTACTGAAACCGATGACGGTCACGGGAATATCGTGGAGACGGAAAGCACAGTCACGCAAACCTATCTGTATATCACGGTCAGCCATAAGACCGCCGATGAGATGGCGGCGCAGTATGGCTTTAACGAGGAACAGAAAGAGTATCTTGCGGAGCTGCTTGTCGATGAAAACAATTCGCTGTGGTCACAGGTACTTTACGGGATTATAGGTACAGACGATCAGATTGTAACTGTCGCCCTCTCTCAGATTGGAAATATGGGCGGAGAGCCATACTGGTCTTGGTACGGCTTTAATTCCCGTGTTGAGTGGTGCGCTTTGTGAGCTGGTGTGCCAACGAGTGCGGGTATATTGACGCTGGCGTAATTCCGAAATACGCCGGCTGCGTCAACGGCGTACAATGGTTTAAGGACAGAGGGCAATGGCTGGATAACAGCGCAGAGCCTGCGCCGGGTATGATTATCTTCTTCGATTGGGCGGACGAAAGCGGTCAAGACGGATTATCCGACCATACGGGTATCGTCCAAAAGGTGGAAAACGGCAGAGTTT
>VOFC01001975.1_pt1:0-40000 | contig 252793 bp, 273 predicted proteins | sample 5384161 | NCBI WGS metagenome assembly VOFC01 (sample SAMN12384722, study PRJNA508395) | human gut metagenome | isolation source: healthy gut B | host: Homo sapiens
ATTTTGTAACCATAGTTGATTCTTTTACCCAAATGCATGTTTTCCAATTTCTTTTTCATCGCACTTTTTTTGAAGACATAGTTTGTTATTTCCTCCTATCTTATGATACCTTTTGACTCTTTAATCATATTATTATTTATACTCAAGTCCGAATTCATCAGACTAATTTAATATAGTACTTTTTTCTAAGGACACAATACTGTATTCGAACTTTGGAAGCTCCCATACCGACAAACATCTCTACGAATTCTGATCCGGACATTGAGAAAAATGGTACATTTGATTCACCCGCAACTGCTTTTGCAAGCATTGTTTTACCAGTTCCCGGAGGTCCTACAAGAAGGACACCTTTTGGCATAGACGCACCTACATCGGTATACTTCTTCGGATTGTGAAGATAATCAACGATCTCTGAAAGGTTTTCTTTCGCCTCATCTTCTCCTGCAACATCTGAAAAACGGATTCCCTCACTGGATTGCACATAAATCTTCGCATTGCTTTTTCCCATTCCAAAAGCCATCGAATTTTTTCCTCCGGCATGCTCCATCAGTTTCTTCGCCATATAATTTCCCAGTGCGATAAAAAGAATCAATGGCAAAACCCCGGTCAGCAGGAAGCTGATGATCGGTGACATCTGCTTATCTTATTCTGCCATCTGACTTCGCCCATTTTGGACAGAAGCGGATAACAGATCAGCTGATCTGAATCCAGATTTTCCGCATGCATGTCAACCGCTGTGATCTGATGATTATCATAAGTCGTATAATAATAAATACCTTTTGCTGTATTACAACAGGACGTGTATATCGTGATCTCATATTTGCCTTCTGTCACCTCACAGCATCCACGCTGCTGATCTACGGATCCTAAGATATGGAAGGACTGGCTTACAATCTCATCCTCTTCTTCACAGGAGATGGAATTTAATTTTGTAAAGGCAACTTTCACAAATCTTGACTGGCTGGAAAGATCTCCAGGTATTCCCATTCACCCACCCATTCCTCTGCTATATGCACCAAGCTGTAATACTCCTGCAAAAGTACTCTCCGGCTGTTTTCTGGATACTCCGGCATAATTATTCAGTGCAAACATCTGACTCGGGAATGGTGGATTATTGGTAAGCACTCCTACCGGATTATCATATACATGCAGCCCATCTTTCATAGACTCAACAACGATACAGGAGTCTTTGTCTGCAATGATCCAGTGAAGCTGTGCTGTCGGCAGCTGTTCACTGAATGCTGTGCCTGTCAGTCTCATTGCTGCCAGCTTCTCTCTCGCCTCTGCTACAGTAGCACACTGTGTAAGGATCCATGGGATGAACTCGAACTGTGCCACCTGGCTGACTTCTGTTTCATCTTCCGGCAAAGCCTCTTCATATGCCGCATTGCCGACAAAATTAAGACCTGCCATTCCAAGGCCTTTTTCATTAACAGCATCATAATAAAGCGGATAACCTCCTGCAACAAATGCCATTCCGATCAAAGCATAATGGCTTTTTATCTTCCCGGCAAACCGGAAATCAAATTCGTAATTTCTTGGCGTTATCGTGATCTGTTCCCCATAGGAAAATTCATAATCAAGCGTTCTGCCCATATAAAAATCTTTTGTTTTGTAAGTTGCTGCTGTACACATATCGAACACCTCTTCTTTCTGCTATAATAGTCCTGCAAACAATCTCATAAACAACTGTCCGAGCCGTAAATATGCACTCCGTCCTGTGCGGTACTTTTCGGTCACTTCCCTGCATTCATTCGAGGATTTTTCTTTACACAATAACTCCATATAATTACCGGAATCAGACAAAGCCGAAAAAAGAAAGAAGATTAGGAACCGTAATAATTCTATTCAAATTTTCTTTCTGATTCACTTCACTCTGCATGTACGGTCACCTCACTTTCCTTTTTTTTAGGCATAAACCAATAAAATATAACACAAAATGCTAAAGCAAACACAACACCAAAAACATTTTGACTCACTCTAAGACTAACCGCTCCTTGTAGTCCATATGTCTCTGCAGCAATGGCTAAAGCACCAAATGTGTTAAATACTGCCTGCCAGCCATATTGTGCTGAAAATCCTACACCGATTCCACCAAGAATTCCTATATATGCATAGATTGACGAAGGAAGCAGAAAATATAATACTGTAAAACATATAACACCTGCAATATTTCCGACAATCCTTTTACGGACTCTGTAGTGCATATCTTCCATAGACGGCAAAATCACGGACATGGCCGCAATACCAGCCCACATTGCACGTGGCATATTACAAAGTTCTGCAATGCAAAGGACAATCGGTACGCATAAAATCTGACATATCTGCCATTTTGTTCTGGAAGAAGTGATATCAAATTCTTGTATCAGATCTTTCAGATTTTTTTTATAAGTTCTGTTTTTATGATTTCGATAAAATACGAAGCAGGTAAGTGCTGCACCTAAAGCCATTCCGACTAATCGCATCTGATAGCTTTTTTCCCGTAACATCATAACCATATAGCAGCAGATACCCAAGAACCAATGTAGATTGATTAAACATGGATGGATTATGGCATCCGAACAGAATCAACACAGCCAGTGCCGCAATATTTAACAGCATTCCCAATACCGGTGAAAACTGATTTGCTAAATGCGGACATACAGTCATAATTACAAAGAACAAAGCCAAAAGCATCGTAGATTGTCCGGTGTGGATCCCCAGATCCGCATTCCTAAACACCATAAGACATAATAAAACTACTACACCTACAATGCTGTTCTCATTTCCAAATAGGATGCTGAAAATACTAACAAATAAAAAAACAAAATGCCATTGTAGCAGCTATCTTCACCAGAATACCCAGTATATGATATAATTTTTTCTTTTAGTGTTTCACTCTTTTTTCAACAGGTTTTTAGAACCTGCCTGATTTAACTGCAACTCCTGATAAAATGTCATATAAATTCCTCCCATCTTCTAATTTATCTTAAAACTAGATAATCTCATCTTTCTGCTTTGGCAGCTCTACAACAAATCTGCATCCACCATATTCACGGTTTTCTGCTTTGATTGTTCCTCCGGCACTATCTACAATCCGTTTTACAAGTGCAAGACCTAGGCCATTTCCTTCTGCTTTATGAGATCCATCTACCTGATAGAACTTGTCAAATATTCTGGATTTTACATCATCCTCTATTCCTGGTCCTTCATCTTCCAGAATGAACTTAACAGAATCCTGTTCTTGTTTCAGAAACATCGTAATTGTCCCCTTTGAAGGGCTGAACTTAATCGCATTATCTAAAAAGATTTATCCAGATATGCATAAAAAGTCCTTCATTCCCAGTATATTTAACTTCCTCCAATTCCACCTGAAAACCAAATTCTTTTTCTGTCCATTTTGTTTCCAATGAAAGAAATGCCTGGCGGATCTGTTCATCCAGACGATATTCTGTTTTTTCATTGGTATATTCTGATTCTCTAACTTGGATAACAGCAAAATATTACCAACCAATCCGGAAAGTCTTTGGGTGTTAAATAAGATTTTTTCTACATATTTCTCTTGATCCGGAGACAGTTCTTCTCCCTGAAGCAGCATTGTATATCCTTCAATGGCATTAATCGGGGTCTTAAACTCATGAGAAACATCAGATACAAAATTCATCTGCAGCACCTCTGTTGCACGAAGTTCTTTTGTCATAACGTTAAAACTTTGATAAGATTCTCTAACTTCTGCTATACGGCTGTTCGTTTCCAAATGCTGTTCAAAATCTCCCTGAGAAACTTCCTTCATTGCTTTACTAAGTCTGGTAATTGGTTCCAGTAACTTTGCATTAATAAAGGAAGTGACCAGCCCTGCAATCAATGTATTGAAAATCAAAAGCCAGCCAAGCACAGGTATGCTGCCCGGCAGATTAAAAAAATGATTCAAAATAGCAAATAATAAAGCAGATATAACTGTTGAAAATACAAGTGCCAGCCAGATTGCACCGGTCAGACAGGATCGGATCCGCAATCCTTTTTTCTTTCTTTTGTTCCATTATTTTTTCACCACCTTGTATCCAATTCCACGCATTGTTACGATTTCAAAATCAGGGTTATCTTTAAAACGCTCTCTGATTCTTCCTATATGTACCTCTATCGTATGTGGGTCTGCCTCCGTCTCGTATCCCCATACTTCATCCATCAACTGTTGTTTTGTAAATGTTCTGCCTGGCGAAGCTGCAAGCTTATATAAAAGCAGGAATTCTTTTTTAGGCAAAACAAGACTTTCCTTATCAGTTGTAACCGTCATTGCATCATAATCAAACTCTGTTGAACCGATCACAATTTTGTGTTCATTCAGTATCTGTGCACGGCGAAGCAGTGCTCCGACTCTTAAAACCATTTCATTCACATTTACCGGTTTTACCATATAATCGTCACTTCCCGAAAGAAATCCCTGGCGCATATCATCAAAGGAACCTTTCGCAGTGATCATAAGAACTGGTATCTGATATCCTGCTGAACGAAGTTCTGACACCAGTTCATAACCATCCATAACCGGCATCATAATATCGGAAATGATCAGATCAATATACTCTTTATCCAATATTTCTAATGCCAGTGCTCCATCCGATGCACTTTTGACCTGATATCCATTCTTCTCAAGCACTTTTTGGAATAGCTGGCTTAATTCTTTATCATCTTCTACAATCAATATTTGAAACACGTTTTCCTTCCTCCTTATTAAAACAGATACCTTGCCCATCCAAGCAGATGCCGTACCAAAAATATTTTTCTCTGGCGCTTCTTTGTCAATTCAATCGGCTCTACATGATATGGATCATTATAAGTTCCGCCTTCTAATATCTGGCGGGACACTTTTTCATATTCCATCATGCCCTCCTCCAACTGTTTATTAATATCTTTACTGCGTATTACAAGCATCAGTTCCGTATCCAGATATGCACTTCTCATGTCCATATTAAAGGAACCGATTACAGACAGATCATCGTCAATGAGAATACTTTTTCCGTGGTAAGAATAGCCGCCTTCATACTCCCAGATATTAATTCCTGTACTTAAGATTCTATTTCTGTTTTTCGCATAATCGGTAGCCCCAAATGGATTCCCATTATTCGCAACTGAATTGGTCATGATAGAAAAATCTGAAACTTTCTCCGCAATCTCTTTCCATGTATTATACATCATATCATTACAGATAATATATGGTGTATGAATTTTCACACGCTCTTTTGCATTTTTCATTAGTTCTCCCAGTTGATACCAGACTACTGGTTCCTTGGGACCTGTGTGGATAGGATTTGACACTAATGCAATCTTTTCTGTCTCAAAAGTTTCGTCCGTGTAATCGGTATCGCAGATTCTTTCCTTATTCTCTTCAAAATATTTCTGATAGCCGTTCTGCAGCTCTAAAACTGCGTTCTTTACAGATTTTCTATTTGCCAGTTTTTTATTGTCATGAAAATAACCACTGTCTTCTTGTTCCCATATCGTTTCAAAATACTCTAACAACTGGTTAACTGAATTTTCTTTCTCAGGTTCATCGCAAACCACTAACACGTCTCTATCATAGTTCTTATGTCCCGGAAAATCACCCAGGAAATAATTGTATGTATTTCTTCCGCCAAGAATATATGTCTTACCATCTGCAATCAAATATTTATCATGCATTCTACCCATCATCTTCCATGGTTTCAACGGGTTGGCTTTATTATACAGTTTAATTTCAACATTCTCATGAGAAGATAATCCATAGAAATACGGATTCCCTTCCATATCAACCCAGCTCTCCATTCCATCTACTAACAGACGAACATGCACACCTCTGTCTGCCGCATCATGCAGTGCTCCTAAGATCAATTTTCCACTTTCATCGGATTTAAATGCAAAAGTAGAAAGAATAATTTCCTTTTTTGCATTCTTGATCAAACGCACTCTTTGTAAAAGCGCTTCTGGATTCTTTTCTATGATTACTGCCCGTTCTGTATTTCACTGCATTCGTTCCATGACCCATTTTTTTTGTTTCTTTTTTGGTTGTATTGGACACTTCCGGCTGCTTTTTATATGCAACGCAGATTCCGATCAATTCATAAAAAGCCACACATAAAAAAATTGCCAGTATAACAAGAAGGATTTTACATATTTTATACTTTTTCATTGTACATCACCTGATTCCTTTTTATTTCATACTTATACAATACAAAGTCAATCTCAATTTAACCTCAACAAAATTTATTTTTCATAAAAAAATATGACAGGCTTCTTTTTAAAGAAACAGTCATATTTTTATTCTAATATATGAATGAGCTTTTCTTACTCCGTTTTATTAATCACTATTTTATTTCTTCCATAAGCTGTCGGATTTTTCTCAATGTACATCGTGTAACTGCCAGGTCATCTTCTTGTATATTCGATATGATTTTTTCATAAGCTTCTATCATTTTTTCTTTCTGACAATTACTTAATTCAATTGCCTTGTTCGTCAAAACAAGGTACGTTCTTTCTTTTTTCTCATCTAATTTCCAGATAATATATCCTTTATTTTCAAGACTTTTTACCATCTTAGATGTTTCTGGAATCGATAATTTCATGTATTCTGCCACTTCTGAAAGATATACTCCTTCATGACAGTCTGATTTTTCAACACATTCCTTTATACTATAAAGGAACAAATAATCTGTTCTTTCGACAAATTCAAATATACTTTCAACATTGATGCTCTTTAAAAAAAACTCCTCTGCACTGGTTCCTGCTCCCATATTATCGTTCCTCTCTTTCTATATATTCTTTTTTGCTGACTAGACTCTTATATGCCGGGCGAATGATCTTATCTGTAGTTATCAATTCTTCCAGGCGATGTGCACTCCAACCAGCAATTCTTGCTATCGCAAATAATGGCGTGTACAATTCTCTTGGAATATTCAACATGTCATACACAAAACCACTATAGAAATCTATATTAGGACTTACTCCTTTGAATATCTGACGCTGCTTTGCAATCAATTTAGGTGCAATCTTCTCAATATTGTTATAAAGGGTCATATCTTTCTCACGTCCTTTATCCCTTGCGAGTTGTTCTACAAAGCCTTTGAACACCCTTTCTCTCGGATCGGAAATAGAATATACAGCATGTCCCATTCCATAAATAAGTCCCTTCTGATCAAACGCCTCTTTCTTCAAAATCTTACTCAGATATGATGTAATTTCCTCTTCGTCTTCATAATCTTTCACATGACTTTTAATATCATCCATCATATTCATTACCATCAGATTTGCACCGCCATGTTTTTTTCCTTTTAAGGATGACATTGCTGCTGAAATAACAGAATAAGTATCTGAACCTGAAGATGTTACTACCCGTGTAGTGAATGTAGAATTGTTACCACCACCATGTTCCATATGTAACAATAATGCTATATCCAGTACTCTTGCTTCCAGTTCTGTGAATTTTGTATCTGGTCTTAATAGGCGCAGGAAATTTTCAGCAATAGATAAATCTTTTTCAGGTCTATGAATATACATACTTTCGTTTTTTTCATAATGACAATAAGCATGGTATGCATATACTGCTAACATAGGAAATGCTGCGATCAACTGCATACTCTGCCTTAGCACATTCGGAATTTCAAGACTTTCTTTCTCCTTATCGTAAGAGCCCAATGTAAGAATACTTCGAGTCATAGAACCCATAATATCTGATGTAGGTGCTTTCATAATGACATCTCTAGTAAAGTTAGTCGGTAGTTCCATACAATCAGATAGTCTTCCCTGAAATTCCATTAACTGTGTATCAGTTGGCAATTCTCCGAATAAAAGAAGATATGCTCCTTCTTCAAAGACAAACCTTTTTCCTTTACTTCCTGTTACTAAATCTTTTATATTATAACCACGATAAGATAACTCGCCATCACATGGAATCTTTACTCCATCACGATATTCAAAAGCTTTTATATCAGAAATATTTGTAAGCCCCGTCAACACACCTTGGCCCTTTTTCATCTCGTAAGCCTCTTTTTTTACACCATACTCTGAATACAGATTCTTACTAATGCTATCATTTTGTTCACAAAAAATTGCTTGCTGTGTTTCATATAATTTTCCAAATTGCTCATTTGAATCGCTCCTTTCATTCTGTTACGAACTTACATACTATACTCAGATATTCTTGTTTCCAGAGCATTCAGCATTGTCTGTTCTTTTTCTTATTCTTATTCATTAGCAATACAATACAATGGAAAACTCAATTTAACCTCAACAAGGTTTGTTTTTTCATCCATGCAAAATCTTCTTTGTACAACAGACTGTTAGATATAACAAAAACGGCCTTTCAAAAACAGTTAACTTCTAAATCAACTGTTTTTTGAAAGGTCGTTTCATCAGATTCTTATAGCAATCCAGCAAATAATCTCATAAATAATTGTCCCAATCGCAAATATGCACTTCGTCCGGTTTGATATTGGTCTGTCACATCACGACATTCTCCCATCGTTCTTATCAGATCATTTTTTATTTCCACAACTGCCTGACAATCTGCCATAAAACAGCCGTTTTCAAAATGGTGATATAAACTTCGATAATCCAGATTAATTGTTCCACAAGTTGCCATACAGTCATCTGCCACACTCATTTTCGCATGACAGAAACCAGGAGTCCACTCATAAACACGAACACCATGTTTAACTAATCCATGATAAAAAGAACGAGTTATATTATAAATGAATTTTTTATCAGGGATACCAGGTGTGATAATTCTTACGTCTACCCCTCGCTTAGCAGCCAGACATAACGCATGCGTCATTTCATCTGTTATGATTAGATACGGAGTCATAAACCAACAATATTTTTCAGCTTTATTTATCATACTGATATAAACTTCTTCTCCTACTTGCTCATTATCCATAGGGCTGTCTGCATAAGGTTGAACAAACCCAGTTTGCTGTGCCGCATAATCATATTGGAAAAGGTATTTACTAAAATCAGAATCATTAGCATCCTTATCACTTACTGCATTCCACATTTCCAAAAATGTCACCGTAAGCGACTGAACAGCATCTCCTTCTAAACGAATACCTGTATCTTTCCACTGTCCATACGGGTGTGTGTAATTAAAATATTCGTTTGCTAGATTATATCCACCTGTAAATCCGACTTTTCCATCAATAACTGTTATTTTTCTATGATCACGATTGTTCAAAAACAGATTTAAACCTGGCATAAACGGATTGAATACACGGCAATGAATTCCTATTGCCTCCATTTTTTTCACAAAATCTGTGTTAATAAAGCCTATAGAACCCATATCATCGTAGAATACTCTAACTTCCACACCTGCTTTTACTCGCTCTTCCAGAACATCTTGAATCTTATGCCATGCTTCAGCGTCTTCTATCGCATGATATTCCATAAAGATAAACTTCTGTGCTTTCTCCAAATCCTTAAGCTGTGCCTCTAATCCTTTCACTGCTTCATCAAAATACTTCATATCCGTATTCTGATAGATTGGATACCACGAATTTCTTTGTATGTAACTTGCAATATTTCCTGCTTTCGGAATCTTTTCTTTTATTCTGCTTAAACACTCCTGATTGTCTGGAAGCATTGGTAACAATTTGCTATCAATTTCTGCATATCGCTCACGCATTTTATGCGTGCCACCATTCAAACCAATCAACAAATACAGTCCTACACCCATAATTGGGAAGATTAGAATTAAAATGACCCAAGGCATTTTCATAGAAGATGTCTTATCTGATGCGTACAATCCCAAAACCAAGATCCCACTCAAAATCCTTGTAAATAAATTTATGATTTCTGCATATTCATTCAAGCGTGTTACGATAGTAATAATAAAAATCACTTCCAGAAGAATGCAGATTATGGAAAAACACAGCCGTTTTACCCCATTTTTTGTTTTCGCTTTGCCTTCTAAAGTATCTTGTTTCATATATATTCCACCTTCCTACTCGATCAAATTTCAGCTTAAATTTCGTGGAACATACCAATTTTGTCTTTTTATTCTCTGCATTTCATTATCTGCTTCAATGATTGCTCTTGCAGAATGAAGTAATTCTTCACTTATCTCATCATAGCCAGGCATTTCTTCAATTCCTTTTTTATAGCGAAGTTGATGTTCCAATGTTGCCCAGAAATCCATACCATTGGTTCGAATCTGTAATTCTACACGCATAGGTGTTTTACCCTTAGCAAAAAATACTGGTATTTCAACAATCATATGATAGCTTCGATAACCATTCGATTTTGGATTTTTTATATAATCTTTTATTTCAATAACTTTAATATCATCCTGTTGGGTAATCAAATCTGATATCATATAAATATCGTCAATAAACGCACAAACTATTCGAACGCCTGCTACATCATTGAGATATGTCTGTATATTTTCTGTTGTAAATTCATATCCCATCTTCTGCAGTTTATTGTAAATACTATTGGGCTTCTTAATTCTTGTTTTTATAAAAGAAATAGGATTTCGATTGTTCTCAACTGAAAATTCATCATCCAAAACCTCAAGTTTAGTTTGTATCTCCCGAATAGCACAACGATACATCATCATTAAATTATAAAATTTTGTAGCATTATTTAAAAACTGTAGTGATTCCGGACTGTCCATCCTGAGTTTTTTTACTTCATCTTTGTCATGGAACTTTCCTTTCTACCTCATCCCTGATTTCAAAACATTATTTATTTTGATAGTTGATTCGTTCTCCTTCAACCACCAATTTATATTTTTGATGATTGCCCGCATGCTTATCTTTCCTGCTGCCGTTTCTTTCTCATGTCTTCCTCTATGTCCCAACTCTGCTGAGCAGCATAGAAGGATTCCACATTTTGCTTCGCTATCTGATAATCCCGCATCTCTTTTTTTATTTTCTTGTATTCGCTGTAAGCTGCCTTTTTCTCTGAAAGCAGTCTTACAAATTCTTCATTCAGATCTTTTACCTTTGGGATCTTTCCATCCGGCAGTTTTGAAAAAGCTTCCTTTGCCGCCTTGTGAAGAGTGATTTCATCCCGATGTGCCTCGTAAAATTTCTTACTGTATCCTGATTTTCGGTAGGCACTATATGTTTCCCTGGTCTTGGCATAATTGATAATGTGAGTCTTGATCACTTTATTTGCTGCCATCTTCTCCTCTGCATCTTTGATGGTTTTCATAAGCTCATGGTATTTTGCAGAGCTCCCGTCCACTAATGCATCCAGCGTTTTCTTATCGTGAATAGCATGCTGCTGTAAAAACAGAATAGATTCCGCAAACTGTTTCACATTATATTTTTTCGCCCACTGGACATAGCCGCCGTTCTTTCCCTGTGCCATTTTTTCCTGAATATCAACTACCAGATCAAACTTGCGCCTTTTCCGGTTTTGCTTCTTTCCGTTCCGGTATTTTTTCATTTTTTCAGGAGGCTCCTTCTCTCCGGCAATTACTTTTTTCAGATTTTCCTCTGTAAAAGCCTCTCCAAGTGAACGGAACCGGATGAAACGTTTCTGTTCTTTCCCACAGACTGCGGTATGCTTGCCACGCTTGATTTCATATCCTTCTGCCTGTAAAAATTTCAGAAGTTCTTCAAAATCTGCCGGTTTCTGATCCAGGCATTTCAGAATATCTTCCCGGATGACATCCCTCATGCTCACACGTTCCGGGTACTTTGTTCTCCGCTGCCTCTCACTCGGCTTTACCTTTGGAATAACAGAAAGCCCATGCTCCAGACAGATAATGTCGCTAAGTCTCTGCAATGCTATTCCTGAAAACCAGAAATCCCGGAACTTCCGGTCACACTCCAGATTGGTGGAATTGAAAATGATGTGGTTATGAATATGCGCCCGGTCCACATGCGTTGCCACAATAAATGCGTGCTTTCCTTTTGTGAATCTCATACCGGTTTCATATCCGACTTCGTTTGCTTCCTCCGGTGTGATTTCTCCCGGCTTGAAGGACTGGCGGATCTGATATGCAATCACATCTCCCTTAGGCTGCCGCCATGTCTTATGCAGATATTCCTTTTTTGCCTGAGCAAATTCCAGATCAACCAGCTCCGGATTACATTGATAAGATGAAATATATTTTCCCTCATCCGTTTTTTCTCCATTCATGGCATAATCGGTCCTGTCTTTCAGACACCGCATCACACTCCGGCCTTTATTCTGGTGCTGTCAGTCTGTCCAGCACTTTTCTCATTTCCTGCAAAATCTCTTTCTGATTTGTTCTCAGTTCTTCGATATCCTCATGATAAATGCTGCCTGTTTCGTTTGCCTTTTTTGCATACTGATTCAGATTATTGCCGGATATCTGTAAAAGGCGAAGGACTTCTTTTAAGTCAGAAAGATCCATCACAATGACATACCCGTGAAGTGCCATCCTGATCATATATGCAGTGAGACTGGAAATACCAGCCTCCTGCATACGCTCATGAATCTGCCTGAGTTCATCTGCTGTCACTCTCAGCTCAATTCGTTTTGATCTTTCTACCATCCCTGAAACTCTCTTTCAAAACAACATCCCGGAACCGGCTTTCTATCAGAAACAGTCACAGGGGCCTGTACCTGCTTACTCTGTTCCTTTAGTTTCTCCAGCACGGATTTTTTATCATCCTGTACGATTGCCAAAGTGCCTGCTGCCGGTTCCACTTTCACATTATTGATCACACCGTCAAAGCTGTTGTCGTTCTGCTCCACCATATCCTCGATGCTCCTCATCGGATTTCTGCTGATGGAAGGGCTGGCTCCAGCCACCTCTTCCGGCTCACATCCTCCGGTATTATCCGATACTTCCACCTCATGCTCTCCGTGTACTTCATCCCACTTTTTAATCTTTCTTGTTTTTGCTTTTTCCATATTTGCCTGCTCCCTTCTCAAAATTCAGTTCAAATACTGCTCTCTGGTTCTCATCCACTGTCATGATGACCGTTCTCAGCAATTACTAACTTATATGACATTTCATTCCTCCTTTTGTGGTAAAAAAATAGCACCTTAACCTTTTGGCTAAAGTGCTATGTAAATTTGTTATTAAATTGTGCATGAATCAGATAAACTGAAATTTCACAGTCGTTTCTCATACCTATTATCCTAATAACGATTGTTTAATTTCCAAGCAAATGAAACAGTAGTCCAATCAAGAAACATACCACTATTGTAACAATTCCGGCTACAATCCCTTTCAGTACATTTTGATATGGTCGTTTTCCGATTTCTCGTTGCTTCTGTATTTCGTCCAATCTTTTTACCTTCTAAAAAGGCTACAATCTCTTTGTATGTCTGAATATCGTTGTCTTTTTTCACCTTTTCCACTTTCAAAGCCCAATACATCGTAATTACAAAAAGAATTCCAAACGGAATAAATGCAAGCTGTTCCAACCAAAAGAACAATGGGACTGCCGATAAAATCGTAATTGCTAAATGCACGCAAAAAATGTTACCATAGTAATTGAGTTTCTTAATTTCTTGTTCATTAATTTTTTCTTTCATAATTTCAATATCTCCTTTGATTAATTTATCAATGGAGGTTTGGAATACTTCACTCAAAAAGAATCAAACTATTTACATCTGGATAACTTTTCTCATTCTCCCAATTTGAAATAGTTTGTCGAGACACATATATTCGGTCCGCTAATTGTTCTTGTGAAATTTGAAGTTCCGAACGATATTTCTTAATTCCCGAGTTCCATTCAATACACCTCCTTGCACTTGTATCTTAATCAAAAACAGATATTAATGCTATCAAAAGGCTTTGACAAAGGACTTTTTTTTTATCCTTGTCAAAATATTTTGACACACACAATTGTAGTCAAAAGAGCATAAAATTCAAATTTTCTGTTCCCTATAAATTTAAAGTTGTCGTCGTGAGCTTCTGGCTTTTTAGTACGGGAACATAGCAGTCCGTAGTGCCTGATGCGGACAAAACGCCTTGGTGGTACATGCATGAGAAACCGCCGGACGAACTCTACACCCGGAATAGTCAGTTCCTTCCACTGTCCCTCATGACGGTGATCCTTTACTAAGAATGTAACGGTATCATCATCCATACGGACGATGCGGTGATTGCTGACGGCAATGCGATGAGTATACTTACCAAGGGATTTCATTACTGTTTGAGCACCATTGAATGTCTTTTTTACAATGAGGAATCCAGTCCATACCATAACAGGAATCTAAAAGCTCCTTGAACGTATAATGGTTACGAAATTTTTCTGCAGTACCATGAAATACCAGCTTATCCTCTTCCCACAGCCTCTTTAGTTCCTCCAAATATTTTCCGCGGAACACTTTGGAGATGACCCGGATGGGAAGAAAGAAATTTTCACCATTGTCCTTCCACTGGTTGTTGGAAGCCAGTCCTCCCCCAGCAGGATGGTATGAATGTGGGGATGAAAGTTCATTTCAGAACCCCATGTATGTAAAATGCAGATGTATCCCACCTTTGCGCCGAGATGTTTTGGGTCGGCAGTCAGTTCGCTGATTGTGGAAGAAGCTGCATGGTATAAGGCATCATAAAGAAGTCTCTGGTTGCTGTAAATGACAGGGTTTAAAATATCAGGAACCGTAAAAACCAGATGGAAATAAGGAGCATCAAGGACATCCTCTCTGCGTGCATCCATCCACATTTCTTTCGGAACAGCCTGACACATGGGGCAGCAACGGTTACGGCAGGAATTGTAATGAATCTGTACGAAGCCACAATCCTCACATACACATACATTTGCACCATAGGCACCGGTCTTGCAGTTCATGATGTTATGTGCAACAAGTCCCTGACATCCTGACAGGTAAGCTCTTCCGGGTGCTTTTCCATGTAATTAAGGAAATAAGAAACATAGTTTTTGTAGCAGTTAATGGAACGCTCTTTAAGGTTACGGATTTTTCCGGCTTCCTCAAGCTGTAATAAATATTTTTCGTATCATAATAATTCCTCCATGTAAAATCAGTAATTTCGGGTATCACTGCTTACATGAAGGTGCATTGGAATAATAAAACCGCTTGCTAAAAGAACGGTTAGGTGTTAATCTTTTCATAGGCAGTGGTAAGGTCGATCCTGTTTGCTTGTTCGTTGTGGTGACTTAACAATACTACTTTTAGGACTTGCTTTCCACTGCTTTTTATTGAGAAAAAGAAAAACTGCGCCACAGCCTTGGCAGGCCATCGCGCAGCGATTTTGTTCAATTACAATTTGTATGTTTAGTTCAAAAACGAATATAAGCATAGCACAGCAGCTATCAGCAATATTGCCACACCTATCCAGTTTTTTCGTTTCACTTCACATTTCATATCGAACACCCACCCAATAACAAAGAAAAAAATGGAAAAAACGAGAAGTAAAAGACCTATTACAGAGCCATAATTAAACAATGGGTTTGGGTGTGCAACACCGGAGGCAATCACCAACAATAAAAGCCCCAATCCTACCAATCCGAGCCATATTGCAATTTTTGTCAGTCTATTCATTTTCCACCCCTCCATTTCCGATTGAACAAAATCGCTGCGCGATGGCCTGCCAAGGCTGTGGCGCAGTTTTATTTTTATTAAAAAGCAGTGGAATTACTTTTCATAATCCGTTATTGTTAAGTTACCACACGAAACAACTGAACTAAGAAAGCTCCACTGCCTATGATAAGAATAACATTTTCCAGTCTCTTCCGCAATCGGAATTATGACGCTACGATAACCTATCTTTTCAGCTGCAAATTTTCTTCTGTGGCCCGATATAATCTCATAAGTCCCATCCTGCCTCGGTCTGACTATCAGAGGATTTAATATTCCATACTTCTTAATACTCTCCTGCAATTCAATCATCTGACTGTCCGCCTGAACCTTGAATGGATGGTTTACAAATCCCCGAAGTCTTTCCAGCTCAATCTCTACAACTCTTTCATCCTGATCCAGCAATTCCTTCTTTTCTTCCATAGGCAACTTCCTTTCCCTGAACGCAAAAAAGCCCGTCCAGAATAGATTGTATTTCTTTTATCTCACTTCTTTTCCTAATTTTACACCCCAAAGCTCATCCTACATTGTAGTTAATCCCTTTGGGTGACAGACCAGAAAATGTGAATCAGTGACAAGCATCCATCCCCGCTGACAAAATCAGTATTTTCAACCTTGTTTCGCTGACAAATTTGTCACTTAAATTGCAATTCTGCATGAAAAAAGCGGCAATGAAACTATCTTCATTACCGCTAAAAATGAGCGTCTCCTATAGGAATCGAACCTACAATAGAGTCTTAGGAGGACCCCGTTATATCCATTTAACTAAGGAGACAAATGCCGTATTTTCGGGCTTTTCAGCTCTTTTGGCTCCGGCTGCCATATCTATGAATTCAACACTTAGTGATGAATTTCCATTGTATCTTATTTTGACATTCAGGGCAATCCCTGTTGGAATCGAACTCTGACTTATCACTTCTCAACTTCCATAAGTCTCAACCATGATTGAACCTTAGGAGGCGCTTGTTATATCCATTTAACTACGAGAACAAATGCCGTATTTTCAAGCTTTTCAGCTCTTTTGGCTCCGGCTGCCATATTTATGAATCCAATCACTTATGTGATGAATTACCTGTATTTTATTCCAAACAAAGACTTCCCTGCATCCAAATGTTTCCTTTGAAACGTCTTCCGATTGCCGGCTCACCCAGCAAATCTTTTTCATTGATGCAGATATCAAATACAATATCATTGCATTCAATGTTCATCGCATAGATTGTCTCGTTTGTATACTTATTTATAAGACGCGTAAAATCCAATATTTCTCCTAAAATCGTATACTGATCACTTTCAACAACTGATTGCGCTGTTCCCGATTAGGTATTCCGGCTTTTGCTTTCTTCGCCTTATCAAGTATAGGACACAAAATTTTTCCTTCAACAGATAATCCGGCTAATCTTGCTCCATAATGCACTGCCGAAAATCTGCTATTTGTTTCCGCAAGATAATCTGCCACATTCTGCAGATAAAAAATCATTGTTACGCCGATATTTAATTCATCACACACACCTGCATAGGATTCTTTTTTCTGCATGCTTTTCAACTTCAATCTGCTCATTTGTAGAGATACGCGTTCCTAATAAGTAAGGGTAATAATATTCCATTTCAAACGAATCGTCATCCTGATAATTACCGCGGACCGTAATACCAATATTAGAAGCAAATGATTTTGATAATTCTGCGAATTCATTGCCTTCGGAATCTTTGGTAATTTTCATCATTTCCGGATGTTCAACAATTTCATCTAGTATAATTTCCAGATCTTTTTTTCGTATGTTAGAAAATCCGATTGCCGCAAAAACTTATGCACTTGCGTTCCCCTTTCTGTTATGAAGTGACTTTTGTCAAGAGTTAATTTCAAGAAATTTTTCTTAACCCCAGTCACATTTGTTTTCCTGACAGCATTGGAAAAGAGCCCTAGTTTAACAGTCCCCGGCAGTTGGCCACTCTGTTATACGTGGATTGCTTACCTACAGGCTAATGGTCCGCCATTGGGTTCTACGATCTAAAAGCGTGGATCACAGTGTTTCATATGCGCACATAGAAAGGACGTAGATAACCCAGACCTTACAGTGACCACAGCTCTTTTCTAATACTGTCAGATTGTTTACTTGTTACATTGTGGCAGAAACTGCTGCACATTGCTGCTTTTTCTGCTTGACTACCATTTTATCATCGGCAGCTGGCTGTCAAGGGCTCAGCCGCCTCAGCGGTGCCTGCACCCTTGACTGGCAGATGACTATGATATACCTCTACGCTGCTTTCATTTCAATATTATCTGTCATCATACCCCACAAAACATGCCAGTTCTCTTGCTATTGCGGCTACTGCCACATTTCTTTTCTTGCCATGTCTTATAAATTTATAGTATCGGCTCCGTAATCTCGTATTCGCTTTTTGTCTGCATATGCTATTACCTCAGCCGTATTACCATTCTGTCTTGCTCTTAATTCTTTTGACTTATGCCCCACAGCACCCTTACAGATTCCACCAGATGCCTCTATCAGCAGCTGTCTCAAATGACTGTTTCCTGCTTTGGTTATTCCAAGTCGGTGTATATTGTCTGAACTTGAGTTTTCTCCTGGAGCGAGTCCAAGGTATGATGCATACTGGTTTCCTTTTGCAAATCTTTCGAAATCTCCAGTTTCAACAATCAATGACAATGCCGTATGTGTTTTTATTCCAAGGAAGCATCAAGTTTTTTGACTTTGTCATGATATCTTGTCTGTTCAGCGATTTCCCCAATCCGTTTATCGTATCTCTCAATCTTGGCTTCCTGTTCTTCGTATGATGCCATGTATTCGTCAAGCGTCTCTCGATACAATCCATTTGTGATTTCGAGTTTCTTCAGCCATTTCAGATGTGACAGAGTCCATTTTGTCCCATCGTAGCAAAATCCATGTCTGATGCAGAAGGCGTTGATCTGCTGTTTGATTTTCTTTAAAGCAAGCTTATGATCATTCCTCATGCGGAGATATTCTTTTACAGAATCGTCATCCTCTGTTGGAATATAAACAGCATGGTAACCGCCATATGACAAGCATTGGGCAATCATATATGCGTCCCGCATATCCGTCTTAATTCTCACGCCTTGTGGTGTAAGCATTGTTGTTGGTGCAAGTATCACACATTTTATGCCTGCGGCAGTTAACTGATTATAAAGCGAATATCCCAGACACCCCGCCTCATACCCACACTGGATATCGTATTCATCGTTCAATCCAAGTTTCAATTTCAGATTTTCAATAAACATCAAAATATTTTTATAATCCGGTGTTACCTTGATTGTTGCTTTACATTCCATTCCCGATATATAACAATCAAAAGCATCACATGCCTGGATAATTTTGCATTCCAACTCCCGATTATTTTTTGCCTCATCGGAAATCCGCTTCCATTCATTCTTTCATGGTGAGACAAAACCATTTTACGTGCAATATCCGGCACCCAGCTTTCTTCCTCTAAAGCTGAGAATCCCATAATTGTGTGTTTTTTATACTCAAACACTTCTACCGGGTCTACTTTTTTCCCAGTCCTGATTTTCATATTTCGTTGTAATATAACGAATACCAATATCATGAAGAAGACATCCCAATGCAATATTATATTGATTATCTCTATCCACTTCCAGTTTACGTGCCACATTAATTGCCAATAAAGTAACCATAACTGTGTGCTCATAGAGGTTTGCTGTACGCTCACCCATGTCAATTACCAAATTCATTGGCATCTCATTCATTACTTTAACAATTTCATTGGCAATCATTTCAAACTCACGCAATGACTTATTGGAATGATAGATATGATTCTCCATTATTTTTTTTTACACGTTCAATAATCCTCTCCAAATTGGTTCGGTCAATAATGGTATTTGGATTTTCCAAATTTTCATACGGATCCTCTACCATTAATGTTTCAATTTCCAATGACTGAATCAAAGGAATATACTCCTCTTTTAAAACAGTTCCTTTTGGAATAAGCACTATATTTTCATTTGTCAGTATTGGTTCTGCCAAAACTTCATTGCCATTTAAGCCACTAACTGACTTTATCTTCATACTTGCACCCCATTGTTATTTTGTAGCAGTTTTCTCTACCTCCATGGCCATATTTAACGCTTCCTGCTCTTCCTCTGCTAAAACAATAATGGAATTACCATCAATAATTTCTTTGATATAAGTATAACAACCCTCTCTGCTATGTACTGCATTCAATACAAATCCATCATTGGATGCATTTAACAATGCCAGAGAAAAACTAAGTTTTCCTCCCATTTCATTAAAGGCGTCATACTTTACCAAACCAATTTTTCTGAAAGGTAAATTTCATATTGTTGACCACATTTTTAATATTCTTTTCATTCGCTGCATTTGCCTCAACCAAAGAATCTATCTGGTTCAGTTTCTTTACCAATGTCTCTTCCAATGATTTTGCATTTTTTGCCGCTCATAAATTTTTTATACTTCGTTTTTTCATCTTACTGGTTTGAACCATGTTTACAATTACAAGAATAAATAAAACAATGCAAAATCCTGCAAGTCCTAAAATAATGTAATCGGAATCAAACCCTAAATATTGTGAAATCATATTTACTCTCCTATTCTATTGTCCTATATTTTTATGTATTTTTAAATAGGATATTATACCTATTTTTGCACTGTTCTGAGCAAATCGATAATCCGATCGAGTTCATCCTGCGAATAATACTCGATTTCTACCTTACCTTTTTTCCTCATCTTTGTGATTAATACTAACTTTAGTTCCCAGAATGCCCTTCATCTGTTCTTCCAAATCATGATAAATAGCCTCTAATTTTGGATCAATCTCTTTTCGAACATTTGTTCTATTTTTCTTTTCATTTTGGATGCTCTTTACTAATTTTTCTGTATCTCTTACACTAAGCTTTTCATCAAATATCTTTTGTGCTAATACATACTGCTTTTCCTGACCATCAATTCCAAGAAGTGCACGGGCATGTCCGGTTGTCAGCATTTCATCAATTACCATTTGTTGCACTTTATCATTTAATTTTAACAGACGCATTGCATTTGTAACTGCTGTTCGACTTTTTGAAACCCTTTCTGCAACCTCATCCTGTTTCAAATTAAATTCAGTAAGAAGTCTTATATGCCATGGCTTCTTCAATTGGATTTAAATCTTCCCTTTGAATATTTTCAATCAATGAGATTTCCATAATTTCCTGTGCAGTTAATTTTTGATGATTACCGGTATTTTTTTAACACCAGCTAATTTAGCAGCTCTCCATCTTCTCTCTCCCGCTATAATCTCGTAATAATCATCCTTTTCCTGTACTAATAAAGGCTGTAATACTCCAAACTGCTTAATAGACTCTGCCAACTCTAACAATGCATCTTCATCAAATTTTTGTCTTGGCTGTTCTCTATTTGGTTCAACTTTGTAATATCCATCATCACAGCATCCGCCGCATGTTCACTCTTTAATTTTACTTGTGATTCTGTTTTTGTCACTTGTTTTGTACTTACCTTATCGGCAATCAGAGAATCCAACCCTTTTCCTAATCCTTTTTTACTGCCATATTCTGTCCTTCCATTAATCCAAATCTTTTCTATTAATAATTTCTTTTGCCAGCTTTCGATAGCTCTCTGCTCCAGCTGATTTAGAATCATACATATTTATAGGAAGTCCATAGGATGGAGCTTCTGCTAAACGAATGTTTCTTGGAATCATTGTTTCATAAATTTTAGTATCAAGGTTATCTTTAACAGTCTGTACAACCTGATTTGATAAATTTGTTCTTACATCATACATCGTAAATACAATGCCTTCAATCTGAAGATTTGGATTTAATCTTTGTTGTACAAGATCAATGGTATGTATTAACTGGCTCAATCCTTCCAGCGCATAATATTCACATTGAATTGGAACCAATACCGTATCTGCTGTTGTCATTGCATTTACTGTCAGCATATTCAAAGATGGCGGACAATCAATAATAATAAAATCATAATCGTCCCGGATATAATCTACTGCATTTTTTAAAATATACTCTTTATCATTTATGCCTAGTAACTCAATCTCAGCTCCAGCAAGATTCACATTTGATGCAATAATTTTAAGATTATCAACAACGGTATTATTCATACTTTCATTGATTGTGCACTCATCTAACATAAGTTCATACACAGTATTTTCCACTTCATTTTTATCAACTCCCAATCCACTGGTAGTATTTCCCTGCGGATCCAAATCTATTGCCAATACTTTCTTTTTACTTTCTGCCAAACAGGCTGCCAGATTAATTGCTGTAGTGGTTTTTCCTACTCCACCTTTCTGGTTTGCAATCGCAATTATTCTTCCCATTCTAGTTTTTTTCTCCTTAATTATTATTTTACCCAATTGTTCTTTTTCATTATATCACTCTTCATATTGCATTGCTATATAAAATGTTTCACGTGAAACATTTTGGAGTAATTTCATCAATTATACTAATAATAATTAAAAAATCACTGATTTATTCTCTGTTTTTTATTCTCATATATAAATCTTTCTCTTGGTTTTTACTAATAGATGCTCGTTCAATTACTAATATTTCTATATGATTGTTTAAAACAACTCCTATAGAATTCATATATCCAACTCAATACCAATACCTTTAACTTAGATCGACGTGATTTTAGACTTTTTAAAACTTCAAGTCCATTTTTCTTAGGCATATTGATATCAAGTAATAATACATCAGGCTTTACTAACTGTAACTTTTCCAAACAATCCTCACCATCTACTGCCTCAGCAATTACCTGAATATCTCCATCTAATTCTAATAAATTTTTAACCCCTCACGAATCATAGAGTGATCATCCGCAATCATAATTTTTACAGCCATATTATTTATTTTTTTCCTCCTTTAAAATAGGTATCGTTGCGCATATAGTACAACCATTACCCGGACTGGACTGAATATCTAGTTTTCCAGATAATAAATAAACTCTTTCCTTCATCATAGACAGACCAAATCCCGTATTATCATCTCTTGATACCGATCGTATCGTATTAACATCAAAGCCTTTTCCATCATCCACAATAACAAGTCTCAATTTATTATTTAGATATTTCATACAAACCTGTAAATTTGAAGCTTCCGCATGCTTTATTGCATTATTGCATGCTTCCTGTATTACACGGAGCAAAGTAATCTGCACCACATTATCAATTGAATACGGTTTACCTTCTATTTTGTATGTACAATTAATATTATTAAATCGCTTAAACTTGTCCAAAGCTCTCTCTACAGTTATATCAAAACCAATATCATCAAAAGACATTGGTCTTAAATCATAGATTAAACCTCTCATATCTTCTATAATTTCTCTTAGACATTTATTTACAGAAAAAAGTTCTAACTTACATCGAACCGGATCTTTGTCGATCAGTTTCGTACACAATTCCGTTTTATGTACAAGAGAAGTAAGGCTTTGTGTTGTAGAATCATGCAAATCACGTGCAATACGCTGTCTTTCTGTTTCAACAGAATTAAGTAATGCTAACCGAGTATCATCTGCATCTATATCCCTCAATACATAATATTCTTTCATCTTTCCTCTACTACATTAATTACATTTGTTATTTCTGCAAGCTTAAATTTCAATTCTCCAAGCTGACTCTGTAAATTAAGTTCTTCTTCGGCCTGCTTTTTTGATTTTCTTGAAGTTCTGCAATTTTTCGGTGATTAAACACATTAGTTTCACGTGGAGAAAATGCTTCATAACTGGAATCATTGGTTTCTTCCAACATTTGAATAAATTTAACATTTTCTTTTTGTTCATTCTCACATAAATGTATTTTATCTATAAGATTGTCTCTCTCCTTTTCAAATTGCATCTTTGTTTAAACTGGAACAGGAGATCCTGTTCTTCTTATTCATGACACAAATTCCGCTAGTTCATCTGTTGAGTGGTCAAAAATTTCAAAAAGACTTCAAAAGAAACATACGGTATATACCATGGATCTTCTGGGCTGCGGTCTCTCCGACAAACCAGGGCTGAGTTATACCAACTATATGTATGTCCAGCTGATCACTGCTTTTATCAAAGATATTATAAAATCCAAAACATCAGTTGTAGCTTCAAACCTCTCCTCCTCATTTGTAATTATGGCAAATCAACTGGATGCCTCATCATTGACAAAATGATTTTTATTAATCCGGTTTCCTTCCATTCCATGGATGCCATGCCGGATCAGCAAAGTAAACTAAAGCAAACGATCATAAATCTTCCTCTGGTCGGAACCTTTATCTATAATTTGCTCATGAACCCGAAGCGTATTGACCGTCAGTTCCGTTTTATCTATTACTGCAGACCTCAGCTGATTTCTTCCAAAACGAAAGATGCCTACTATGAAGCAGCCCATATGGACAACAGTAATGGAAAATACTTATACTCAAGTCTTCTTGGCAATTATATGAATATTGACCTTCGGCATGCTGTAAAAAAAAAATCACAAAACCTGTTTCTTTTATTATCAGCAGCGATATAAAAGCAAACTACAAAACAGCACAGGAATATCGTAAACTGAATTCTAACATAGACATCACCTATGTTTCCAATTGCAAATTATATCCACAACTGGAGAATCCGGAAAAGGTTTACCAAATTATCGAAAACAAGTTATCCAATTAATTGGAAATGGACTGTACCTCAAAGGTACAGTCCATTTTTTATAACTCATCCATAAATGTGGATAACATCTTTTTTTCCGCTCAAAGCAGTGGAAAAAAGCATAAATTACAAAGGATTTTTGGAGGGCATTCCGGCTTTTCTTGGATATTTTTTTGATGTACCGTTTGCCTTTGTTAAAGAAATGAATGCTCGCTGCGCCTCTCCAATAGAAAACTTATACACATCCTCAACTTTTCCTCCGAGAAGAAAAATAGCTGATTTTGCAGCTGCCACTTCATTTTCACACTCTCCCGATTTATAAGAAATAAACTTTCCACCCAACCGGACGAATGGAAGACAATATTCTGCAAGTGTGGATAAATTGGCAACCGCACGGGAAACACACAGATCAAACTGTTCTCTATATTCGGGCATGCGTGCCAGATCTTCTGCGCGGCCATGAACCGTATAGATCTCTGTCAGTCCTAACGCATCAATCACTTCATTCAAAAAAACAAGTCTCTTATTTAAAGAATCAGCCAGCACCACATTTAATTCCGGAAAAACAATTTTTAATGGGATTCCCGGAAACCCCGCACCAGTTCCAAGATCTATAACTTTTAACGGATGATGAAGATCCACAACCTGTATCAGAGAAACACTATCTACAAAATGTTTCTCGACGACTTCATCAAAATCGGTAATGGCAGTCAGATTCATCACCTTATTTTTTTCGATGAGCATTTCATAATAAGTCATAAATTGCTGCAACTGCTTGTCTGATAATGAAATATTCATTTTTGCAAGCATAGACAGAAAATGGTCTGTATTATATTCCATAGAATCCTCCATTATTCTTGTTTTTCTTTGTGTTCATCCGGGTTTAACTTAAAAAATAAATCTGGATTTGAATATTTTAACTGTTCCAGATAGACCAGAAGAACAGAGATATCGGCTGGTGTGACACCCGAAATACGTGATGCCTGACCGATATTCAACGGCTGGAACTCACTCAGCTTCTGTTGTGCCTCGATTCGAAGTCCCGAAATTTCATTATAGTCAAATTTCTCCGGAAGTTTTTTCTTCTCCAGCTTTTTGAACTTCTCTACCTGCTTAATCTGTCTGCTGATATACCCATCATATTTGATCAGAATATTCACCTGCTCTGTTACCTCCGCAGGTAAATCCGGCCGGTCTGTATCAATTTCTGCCAGTTTATCATAATCAAGCTCCGGTCTGCGAATCAAATCAGAAAGCGTTGTACCGGTATGAAGTGGAATACTTCCATATTGCTCCAGTACATGCTGTACTCTCGCATTCGCCCCGAGCTTAACTTCATTCACGCGCTCAATTTCCTTTTTAATCAGTTCCTCTTTTTTGCAAACCCAGTCATACCGTTCCTGTGAAATCAGTCCAATTTCATATCCCTTTTTTGTCAGCCGCAAATCCGCATTGTCCTGACGCAAAAGTAAACGATATTCCGCTCGTGAAGTCATCATGCGGTAAGGTTCGCGGTTTTTCTTTGTGACAAGATCGTCAATCAAAACTCCGATATATGCTTCCGACCGGTCAAGAATCAGAGGATCTCTTCCCTTAATTTCCATTGCAGCATTGATTCCGGCAATCAACCCCTGACAGGCAGCCTCTTCATATCCGGAGCTTCCATTAAACTGACCGCCACTGAACAAACCTTTCATTGCCTTAAACTCAAGAGACGCATATAAATTGTTTGCGTCAATACAGTCATACTCTATCGCATATGCATTTCTTACAATTCTAACATGTTCCAGTCCCGGAAGTGTCCGGTACATTTCATGCTGGACATCCTCCGGCAGGGAAGAGGACATTCCGCCCACATACATTTCATTTGTACTAAGTCCTTCCGGCTCAATAAAAATCTGATGCCTGTTTTTATCTGCAAATTTTACCACTTTATCTTCAATGGACGGACAGTATCTCGGTCCTGTTCCCTCAATGATTCCCGCATAAATCGGAGAACGATCCAGATTGTTTCGGATAATTTCATGTGTCGTTTCATTTGTATAGGTCAGCCAACAGGAAGCCTGCTCGATCTGCACATCCTCCGGATTCGTTGTGAAAGAAAACGGAACGACTCTTTCATCTCCAAACTGCTCTTCCATTTTTGAAAAATCAAGACTCCTTTTATCGACACGCGCCGGTGTTCCTGTTTTAAATCTTCTTGTCTGGATACCATGAGCAACCAGGGAATCTGTCAGATGGTTTGCAGCTGATAATCCATTTGGTCCCGTATGTGTAATCATTTCACCGGTTAAGCAGCGCGCTCTCAGATAAGTTCCCGTACAAAGAACAACTGCCTTACATCTGTAAACACCTCCGGAAACTGTACGCACTCCGGTAATTTTCTGTTCTTCTCCCTCATGATATTCATCTTCCGGGAAAAACTGATCTTTATTTGTTAATATCTCTGCGACTTCCGCCTGTCTTATGGATAAATGATCCGTATTTTGCAGGGTTTTTCGCATTTCTTTTGTGTATTCCGCTTTATCAGCCTGTGCGCGGAGAGAATGTACAGCCGGTCCTTTCGATTTATTCAGCATTTTCGACTGAATAAATGTTTTATCAATATTATTGCCCATTTGTCCACCCAAAGCATCAATTTCCCGAACCAAATGTCCCTTGGAGCTTCCACCAATGTTAGGATTACAAGGCATTAATGCAATACTGTCCACACTCACCGTAAACATCATTGTTTCCAATCCAAGTCTGGCACATGCCAGTGCTGCCTCACAGCCTGCATGTCCGGCACCGACAACAACCACATCATATGTTTCTTCAATATAAGGAATATTTTTCTTACTCATTTTTTTACCTGCTACTTTCCCATACAAAACTTTGAAAAGATTTCATCCACCAGATCATCCTCGACAGCTTCCCCGATAATCCTACCCAGCTCTTCATACGCGCCCATCAGATCAATGGAATAAAAATCTTCAGGCATGTCATCCTCAATGCTTTGTGTTACCTGATGTAAATGATCAAGTGCTACCTGAAGTGACGTTTTCTGCCTCATGTTAATTGCATAAACTTCATCATTAAAAGTAACTTCACCCTGGAAAAACATATTCCGGATCGTTTCTTCCAATTCATCAATTCCCTGATGTTCTTTTGCAGAAATCGGAATAATCTTTTTATCCAGAATATGCTGTACCTCTTCCACTGTGACTTTTGTGTCCAGATCTGATTTGTTTAATAAAACAATTGCTTTTTTATCCTGCAACAGATCCATGATCTCATAATCACTTTCATCCAGCTCTGTCGATGCATCAATCACATAGATTACGAGATCCGCCTTCGATGCATATGTTCTCGCCCGATCCACACCGATTTTCTCCACTACATCTTCCGTATCCCGAATTCCAGCCGTATCCATGACGTTTAATGTAATTCCATTCAGGTTAATCTGCTCTTCCAGGACATCTCTGGTTGTTCCCGCAATTTCCGTTACAATTGCCCGTTCCTCTCCCACCAGAATATTCAACAGAGAAGACTTACCTGCATTGGGTTTACCCACAATTACAGTGTTGATACCTTCCTTCAGAAAACGCCCATTTTCAAAGGTTTTGAGGATTTTATCAATTTTTATAACCAAGTTATCCACAGTATTGTGTAAAGTTTGTGGATAATTATCCAGAGAAATATGTTCAGGGTCATCCAAGGCAGATTCTATAAAGGCAATTTCATGCAATATATCTGCCCGGATCTTTCGGATATCCACAAGAACTGCCCCCTGCAACTGGGAAAGTGAACTTTTCAGTGCAAATTCATTTTTTGCGTTGATAACATCAATAACGGATTCTGCCTGTGTCAGATCAATCCGGCCATTTAAAAATGCCCGTTTGGTAAATTCGCCGGGTTCTGCCGGCCGTGCACCATGTTTGATTACTGTTTCCAGAATTTTTTTCATAACATAGACACCGCCATGACAGTCAATTTCCACCGTATCTTCTTTTGTATAAGAATGTGGCGCCTTCATGAGTAAAACCATCACTTCATCCACCATCTCGTTATCGTCATAAATATATCCATAATGAATGGTATGACTTTCACATAAACTCAATTTTTTATGACCATATTTCGAACGATAAATCCGGTCAATAACCGGCAACGCGTCTTCTCCGCTGATCCGGATAATCCCAATTCCCGAAGGAGACATCGCAGTCGCAATTGCAGCAATTGTATCTGAATTCATAAGTCTCTCCAATTCTAAACAAAGGTGAATACCCAAAACTGGATATTCACCTTATTTTTTAACTCTATCAGTCAGTTCCTTATTTCTTTAATGTTACAACTACATGGCGATATGGTTCATCCCCTTCACTGTGTGTTGTAACATAACGATCATTCTGAAGTGCAGAATGAATGATCCGTCGCTCAAAAGGATTCATTGGTTCAAGAGAAACCGGGCGCTTGGTGCGCTTTACCTTGTACGCAATATTCTTTGCAAGATTCTCAAGTGTCTCTTTTCTTCTCTTTCTGTAATCTTCCGTATCAATCTTAACCTTATAATATTCATCGGAATGTTTGTTGATTGCAAGATTTGTCAGATACTGAAGAGAATCCAGCGTCTGTCCTCTCTTACCGATCAGAATTCCCATATCATCTCCCTTTAACTCTACTTCAATGATATGTTCTTCCTCATTTACTGCAACGAGAATTTCTACCTCCATCTTCATCGCATCAAAAATGGAAGATAAAAATTCAACAACATTCTCATCAATGGAAAATTTCTTACGAGCCTTAATTACTGCATTTTTACTTCCGATTCCAAGAAAACCGGTACTTCCTTTATCAAGAACCTCATACTCAAGCTGATCACTGGTTATTCCCAGCTGAACAGTAGCCTGTGTAATCGCGTCATCCACATTTTTAGCAGAAATCTCAATAAACTCCATATAACTGCCCCCTCTTATTTACGATTATTCTTTTCTCTAAATTCTTTTACAAGATTTGCTTTCGCTGCCATACTTCCCGGCTTTGCATTTGCTTTCGCTGCATTTGCCTTTTCAAGTTCCAGTTCCCTGTTTGCAGAAGAAACATTTGCCTTCGACTGGATGGATCTGGTATTCATTGCCGCTGCCTGACGGATGCGTTCCTCAGTAACGCCCATCTTCTCCCGTTTCTTTTTCACCTTTTCCTGATTCTTTGCAATAATATCCTCAAGATTAAGATTTTCAATATGCTTGTTGATAAAGAACTGCTGAACCGCACGGCACACGGCACTGGCAATCCAGTAAATACCGAGACCAACCGGTGTCACAAAACAGAAAAACAAAGACATCAGAGGCATCATGGTATTCATAGTTTTCATCTGTCTTGCCATCTGATCATTCTCCCCACCAGCAGTAGCTGCGGTTGGCATCAACTTGATATTGATCACCTGTGTAATATAAGACAATACCGGAATCAGAACCGCCAGAATCACAAGCAGCCACGCATGACCTTCCATACTGCTTTTTATAATTGCCCACGGGGTATCCGAAATATTAAGCCCCAGAAAGTAATTAAAATGGTTCATATCATGCATTGTGGAATTAATCTGATCCGTAAGTGACGGAAACTGCTGGAAAATACTGCCGTCTACCGACTTATCCCACGCTGTGGATGGAAGCTTGTACACAATATCGGTAATATAATTGGCAAGATCCTTTCCCGATGTTCCGTTTAAAGTATCTGCAACATTTTTTATATTCAGTCCACTGGATGTAACCACATTAAATTTTGTCATTAAATCCGAAACTTTTTTCACAAACCCATCGGTATTCATAATTCCACCGACCAGACCATGAAACGTCTCGTTTCCGGAAATCGTATAAAAAGAATCACGCACACTTCCGATATATGCCGGAATATTATAAAATACACGATATAAAGCAAACAAAATCGGCATCTGGATAAGCATCTGGATACAGCTTCCGGATGGAGAAATACCATATTTCTGATATACAAGCTGTGTCTCCTGATTCATTGCCATCATGGCTTCCTGATCCTTGCGATTCTTATATTTATCACGGATCGCATTCAGTTCCGGCTGCATTTTCTGCGAAAGTTTCGAGAATTTCTGCTGCTGGATTGTCAATGGCAAAAGACACATATAGATCAAAATCGTCATGAGAACGATTGCAAGCGGTACACTGTTGATCGTACCACCGGAAATTTTTAAAACAATATCGTAAATTCCGCTCATGATCCATCCAAGAACCTTTGCAATCGGTCCGAGGAATTTTCCGGAATACGCTGTCAATTCAATCATGCCTGACATAAAAACCTCCATTTGGTTTATGGAACCGGGTCATATCCTCCCTTAGAAAAAGGATTACATCGCAAAATTCTCCAGGCAGCCAGTGCCCCACCCTTTATCGCACCATACTTTTGCACAGCTTCCAGTCCATAACAGGAACAGGTCGGATAATACGGACATTTCGTTGACTTCATGGGAGAAATATATCTCTGATAGAATTTAATACATGCAATAAGTAATTTTTTCAATAGAATTCCATCTTCTTTTCCATATTAATGTATTATTTTGTGAAGACCTCCAAGATGTTTCAGTGCGCTCGAAATCTGATGAAACGAAACATCACGCGCTGTTCCTCTTGCGATGACTACAATGTCCAAACCACTATTGAACATGTCCTCCTGTAGCCGGTACCCCTCTCGGATCAGACGGGTCAAATGATGTCTTATAACACTATTTCCTACTTTTTTACTAACGGATATACCTAATCTGTTTTTGTCTGTGTGATTTTCCAGAACATACATAACCAATAAACGGTTTGCATATGAATTTCCTTTGTTATACACATTCTGAAAATCTTTACTTTTCTTTAATGATTCTGAGAACTTCATCTGAAAATATCCTCATAATAGAAGAAAAGACCACAAAATTGTGGCCTAAGCTGATAATTTTTTTCTACCTTTTAATCTTCTAGCAGCCAATACTTTTCTTCCGCCTGCAGTACTCATTCTGCTTCTGAAACCATGAACTCTCGCTCTCTGTCTCTTTTTTGGTTGGAATGTCATCTTCATTTCGTATCCACCTCCTCTACGTTAAAAAACATCACTTAGCATTATATCAGAAAAACGCTACAAGTCAAGTAAAATCAAGGTTTTTTCCTAATTTAATGTTATAAACACTACATATAATAAGGAAGAAAAGCAGTCCACTATATATAGTATCCACGCTTTTCCACGAAATAATAAGTTATCCACAATTTGGGGATAACTTGTGGATAAACTGTCAATACGCCTTGGATAACTCTTTTTCCATCAACATCCATATAATTAAAAAACCTTCCTAAAACGCATTATTTCGCCGTTTACGCATATGTTTATATGTTAGTTTTGAAAAATATAAAAGGGTGTCTAAAAAGTTGATTCTACACCGAAAATGGTGTATTATAGATAAGAATAGGATTATGGGATAGTATCCTATTTTATAAGAAGAATGTGGAGAAAAGCAGATGGATAAGATTATTGAAAAGTGGGATGAAATTTTAAATACTGTGAAACAGGAGTACGAAATCAGTGATGTCTCTTTCGATACCTGGATTCGTCCCTTAGAAGTCTTTGCCATTGAGGGAAATACTCTCTATATCCTGGTTCCTTCCGAACAGATGGCTTTAAGCTATATTTCCAAGAAGTACCTTGCACCACTTCGCGTTGCGATCGTGGAAATTACAGAAATTGAATATGAAATCAAATTCATCCTTCCGGAAGAAGCCAGGACGCTGAAATTAAACACAAAACCAGCAAAAGCTACACCTGCCGTAACCGCAGATGAATCTAATCTTAATCCAAATTATACATTTGATACATTTGTCGTTGGTAATAATAACCGTTTTGCACATTCGGCTTCCCTTGCAGTTGCAGAATCTCCGGGAGAAGCATATAATCCGCTTTACATTTACGGCGGTCCGGGACTGGGAAAAACCCACCTTATGCACTCCATCGGACACTTTATTTTAAACCAGAATCCGGATGCCAAGGTTATCTACGTTACATCCGAAGAATTTACGAATGAAGTAATTGAATCCATTCGAAACGGTAATGCTTCATCCATGACAAAATTTCGTGACAAATACCGGAAAGTGGATGTCCTTATGATTGACGATATCCAGTTTATCATCGGAAAAGAAAGTACACAGGAAGAGTTTTTCCACACATTCAACGCACTACAGACACAGGAAAACAGATTATTCTTACTTCCGATAAACCACCAAAAGAAATGGAAACCCTTGAAGAGCGTATCCGTTCCCGTTTTGAGTGGGGACTAATGGCAGATATCGGAGTGCCGGATTATGAAACACGTATGGCTATTCTCCGGAAAAAAGCCGAATCGGATAACTTTGACATTGATGATGAAGTATTAAGCTACATTGCAAACAACATTAAATCAAACGTGCGTGAACTTGAAGGAGCATTAAATAAACTTCTTGCTTATAACAATCTTGTCCACATTCCAATTACAATGGATATTGCAGAAAAGGAACTTTCCAACATTATCACGCCGGACAAGCCACGGGAAATCACACCACAGCTCATTATTGAAGTTGTTTCCGAACATTATCACATCTCTGTAGATCAGATGATTTCAAAGACAAGAAGCAGTGATGTTGCAAAACCACGCCAGATTGCAATGTATTTATGTAAAAATATGACCGAAAGTCCACTGGATACCATAGGTTCTTTACTCGGCGGACGCGATCATTCCACAATTATCCACGGTATCAAGAAAGTTACCGAAGAATACGAAAAAAAACGAAACTACAAGGAATATGATTGAAACCATCAAAAAAAGAAAATAAATCCAAACTAAATGAGTTTCTTCCTATTGTAATGTAGTTTTATTTGTTTTTTTAATTTCAACTTATTCACGTTTATCCACAGTGGATGGATTGTGCATGAGGTTCTTAACGTAAATCTCTTAAAATTTGTTCCACAGACGGACCTTAAGAATCCTCACACTTTTCACATGCTTTCAAGCCGGTTATCAAACGCCGGAAACCGCTTAACATCTAACATGAAGAGGCTTATTCACATATTAACAGCCCCTATTAAGACTAAGACGAATGTCTTAATATATTTTTATTTATACCAGGAGGGAGTTTTTCATGAAACTGATCTGTTCTAAATCAAATTTATTGCGCGGAGTAAATATCGTATCCAAAGCTGTTCCTACCCGTACAACTATGGCAATACTCGAATGTATTCTTATCGATGCTTCTACGAATGAAATTAAATTAATGGCAAACGATATGGAACTTGGAATCGAAACCCGCGTAGAAGGAGACATTACTGAACGTGGAGTTATTGCACTGGATGCAAAAATCTTTTCTGAAATTGTACGCAAACTTCCAGACAGTGATGTTACGATTGAAACAGATGCCTCTTTTAAGACAGTTATCTCCTGTGAAAAAGCAAAATTCAATATTGTTGGAAAATCCGGAGACGATTTTTCATATCTTCCATACATTGAAAAAAATGATGCAATCGTGATTTCCCAGTTCACACTGAAGGAAGTGATCAGACAAACAATTTTTTCCATTGCTGATAACGACAATAACAAACTTATGACAGGTGAACTGTTTGAAATTAATGAGAATGAACTGAAAGTTGTTTCTCTTGATGGTCATCGTATCTCCATTCGTAATATAGAACTTAAGAATAATTATGAAAATAAAAAAAGGTTGTCGTTCCTGGAAAAACATTACAGGAAATCAGTAAAATTGTTCCAGGTGGAGTTGATGATGATGTACTCATCTACCTGACGGACAACCATATCGTTTTTGAATTTGATACTACTACGGTTGTATCCCGTCTGATCGAAGGAGAATATTTCCGCATTGATCAGATGCTCTCATCTGCTTATGAAACGAAAGTTATAGTCAATAAAAAAGAATTACTTGATTGTATTGATCGTGCTACTCTTCTTGTCAAAGAAGGTGACAAAAAGCCGATCATTATGAATATCACAGATGGAAGTATGGAGTTAAAAATCAATTCTTTCATCGGTTCCATGAATGAAGATATCGATATCGAGAAAGAAGGAAAAGACATCCTGATTGGATTTAATCCAAAATTCTTCATTGATGCATTGCGTGTTATCGATGAAGAAAATGTAAGTCTTTATATGGTAAACCCAAAAGCTCCATGTTTTATCAAAGATGATGAAGGAAAATTCATTTATCTTATTCTTCCTGTTAACTTTAATAATGCTGCAAATTAGGAGATCACATGATTACAGTAAATATCCGTGAAGAAGACGAATTTATCAAACTTGGACAGGCGTTGAAAAAAGCCGGAGTTGTTGGTTCCGGTGTGGATGCCAAAATGGTTATTTTAGATGGGCAGGTTTCGGTAAACGGTCAGACAGAACTTCAACGAGGAAAAAAATTACATAATGGGGATGTTGTTACCTTTCAGGGTGAAACAATTCAGATAGTTCAATGATCATAAAATCAATCGAGCTGCGAAATTTTCGAAATTATGAAAATCTGGATATTCACCTGGATGAAGGGACCAATATTCTTTACGGAGACAATGCACAGGGGAAAACCAATATTCTCGAAGCTGCTTATCTGAGTGGTACAACAAAATCCCACAAAGGAAGCCGTGATAAAGAGATGATTCGGTTTGGTGAGAAAGAATCACATATCCGTACTGTCGTACAGAAAAAAGAAAAAGAGTACCAGATTGATATGCATCTTAGAAAAAGTGGATCAAAAGGCGTGGCTGTGAATAAGATTCCGATCAAAAAGGCAAGTGAGTTGTTTGGAATACTCAATATCGTTTTCTTTTCGCCCGAAGATTTAAATATTATAAAAAACGGACCTGCGGAGAGAAGAAGATTTATTGATTTAGAACTCTGTCAGTTGGATAAACTATATTTGTCAGATTTATCCAGTTTCAACAAAGTGTTGAATCAGAGAAACAAATTGTTGAAAGATATTTCTTTTCGCCCGGACCTTGTGGATACTCTTCCGGTGTGGGATATGCAGTTACTGGAGTATGGAACAAGAATCATCCGGAAACGAAAAGAATTTGTGGAGGAACTGAATGAAATTATTTCGGAAATCCATTCTAAAATTTCCGGTGGCAGGGAACATCTGGTATTAAAGTATGAGCCAAATATTACCGCTGATCTTTTTGCGGATGAATTGCTGCGGGCACAGAACCGGGATCTGAAACTCTGCCAGACAACGACAGGACCACACAGGGATGACATGCTGTTTTCCGTTGATGATGTGGATATCCGTAAGTTTGGGTCTCAGGGACAGCAGCGTACTTCAGCACTTTCTTTGAAATTGTCGGAGATTGATCTGGTCAGGAGATCCATTCATGATACTCCGGTGTTGCTGCTGGATGACGTGCTATCGGAACTTGACAGTAACCGGCAGAATTATCTGCTGAACAGTATTGCTAAAATACAGACTGTCATTACCTGTACAGGGTTGGAGGAATTTGTAAAGAACCGTTTTTGTATCAACAAAATTTTCCAGGTGATAAACGGAAATGTTTATGAAAAGGAATCGGTTGAAGAGATATAAAGGAAAGGTTCATCCGTTGGATGAGGAGGAAATTGATGAGCGAATTAACAAATAATAATCAGGAATATGGCGCAGATCAGATTCAGATTCTTGAAGGACTCGAAGCGGTCAGAAAGAGACCTGGAATGTACATCGGAAGTACATCTGCACGCGGACTGCATCATCTGGTCTATGAGATTGTTGATAATGCGGTAGATGAAGCACTTGCCGGTTATTGTAAAAACATTGAGGTGACCATAGAAAAAGATAATTCCATAACCGTTGAAGATGATGGACGTGGAATTCCTGTTGGAATGAATCACAAAGCCGGTGTGTCTGCACTGGAAGTTGTGTTTACTGTTCTGCATGCGGGTGGAAAGTTTGGCGGCGGAGGATACAAAGTATCCGGAGGACTGCACGGAGTAGGTGCTTCTGTTGTTAATGCCCTCTCCGCCTGGTTAACGGTTGAAGTATATCATGACGGAAAAGTGTATATGCAAAGTTACAAGAGAGGAAAAGCGGATGGACCGGTAGCGGCAGTCCGGGACTGTGATCCACAACTTCACGGTACAAAGGTTCATTTTCTGCCGGATGCGGAAATTTTTGAAGAAACCGTATATGATTACAACACGCTCAAACAGCGTTTAAGAGAAACTGCTTTTCTGACAAAAGGATTATGCATTACATTAAAAGACACGAGGGAAGATAGTCTGCATAATCATAAATTCCATTATGCCGGTGGAATCAAGGAATTTGTGGAGTATTTAAACCGCGGAAAAGAACCGTTATATCCGGAAGTTATTTACTGTGAGGGAAATCGTGACGGAGTTTACGTGGAAGTTGCAATGCAGCATAATGATTCTTTTAACGATTCCACGTTTAGTTTTGTTAACAACATCATTACGCCGGAAGGTGGAACACATCTTGCCGGTTTTCGAAATGCGTTGACAAAGACGTTTAATTCGTATGCGCGGGAAGCAAAAATTTTAAAAGACAGCGATGCGGCACTTACCGGAGATGATATCCGTGAAGGATTGACAGCAATTATCAGTATCAAAATTGAAGAGCCACAGTTTGAAGGACAGACCAAACAGAAACTCGGAAACAGTGAGGCACGTGGTGCTGTAGATTCTGTGGTTACGGAACAGCTGACGTATTTTCTGGAGCAGAATCCGGATGTGGCCAAAAATATCTGTGAAAAATCGCTGCTGGCCCAGCGTGCCAGAGAGGCAGCCCGGAAAGCACGTGATCTGACAAGAAGAAAGACAGCACTTGAGGGTACTGCCCTTCCGGGAAAACTTGCGGATTGTTCCGACAAAAATCCAAAAAATTGTGAAATCTTTATCGTTGAGGGAGATTCCGCCGGTGGTTCTGCAAAAACTGCAAGAAGCCGTGCAACACAGGCAATTCTCCCGCTTCGCGGAAAAATTTTAAATGTGGAGAAGGCAAGACTCGACCGTATTTATGATAATGCCGAGATCAAGGCAATGATCACGGCGTTCGGTACCGGAATTCATGAAGATTTTGATATATCCAAGCTGCGTTATAACAAAATTATTATTATGACAGATGCCGATGTGGACGGTGCACATATTGCTACACTGATGCTTACATTTTTGTATCGTTTTATGCCGGAACTTATTAAGCAGGGACATGTTTATCTTGCTACCCCGCCGCTTTACAAAATTGAGAAAAACAAAAATGTCTGGTATGCATACAGTGATGAAGAATTAAACAATATTCTTGTGGAAATCGGGCGCGATCAGAATAATAAGATCCAGCGTTACAAAGGACTTGGTGAGATGGATGCGGAACAGTTATGGGAAACCACCATGGATCCGGAGCACCGGATTTTAAAACAGGTTATGATGGATGACGAAAGTTCATCGGAAATTGACGTAACATTCACGACTCTGATGGGTGATAAAGTAGAGCCGAGACGGGAATTTATAGAAGAAAATGCCAAGTATGTACAGAATCTTGATATTTAGGGAGGAGCAGATCAGTGGACGATAAAATATTTGACCAAATTCAACAGGTTGACCTGAAGAAAACGATGGAAACCTCCTACATCGACTACGCGATGAGCGTTATCGCAAGCCGTGCGCTTCCGGATGTCAGGGATGGATTAAAGCCGGTACAGCGGCGTGTCCTGTATTCCATGATCGAACTGAGTAATACACCGGACAAGCCACATCGTAAATGTGCGCGTATTGTCGGGGATACGATGGGTAAATACCATCCGCACGGGGACAGCTCCATTTACGGGGCACTTGTCAACATGGCACAGCCATGGTCGACCAGATATCCACTTGTCGACGGACATGGTAACTTTGGTTCTGTGGATGGAGACGGTGCTGCCGCCATGCGATACACAGAGGCAAGGCTTTCGAAAATTTCCATGCAGATGATTCGGGACATCAACAAAGATACCGTTGACTTTACCCCGAACTTTGATGAAACAGAAAAAGAACCTACCGTACTTCCGGCGCGCTACCCGAACCTTCTGGTAAACGGAACGACAGGTATTGCGGTCGGTATGGCAACAAATATTCCTCCTCACAATCTGCGGGATGTCATTCATGCCGTTGTGAAATTAATTGACAACGATATTGAGGAGAAAGAGACCGACATTGATGAATTAATCAACATCATCAAGGGACCAGATTTTCCAACCGGAGGTGTGATTTTGGGTACTGCCGGTATCAATGAGGCATACAGGACCGGCCGTGGTAAAATCCGTGTACGTGCTGTGACAGATATTGAACCGATGGATAACGGAAAAAACCGTATTGTTGTAACCGAACTTCCGTATCTGGTCAACAAAGCCAGACTGATTGAAAAAATTGCAGAACTGCACAAAGATAAAAGAATTGATGGAATTACAGATCTTCGGGACGAGTCTGACCGCGAAGGCATGCGCATTGTTATTGAGCTTCGAAGAGATGTAAATCCAAGTGTTGTTTTGAATTTATTATATAAACACACACAGATGCAGGATACATTTGGTGTTATCAACCTTGCGCTTGTGGATAACCAGCCAAAAATTCTGAATTTATATGAATTACTTAACTATTATCTCATTCACCAGAAAGAGGTTATCACAAGACGTACCAGATTTGACCTGAACAAGGCGGAAGAACGTGCGCATATTTTACAGGGATTGATCATTGCATTAGACAACATTGATGAAGTGATTTCCATTATTCGCGGAAGCCGTACAACTGCAGACGCAAAGAATTCCCTGATGGAGCGGTTTGGATTATCCGATGCACAGGCACAGGCAATTGTTGATATGCGTCTGAAGACCCTGACCGGTTTGGAACGTGAGAAACTCGAAAACGAGTATAAAGACCTCATGGCACAGATCACGGAACTTAAGGCGATTCTTGCAGATGAGAAAAAACTTCTTGCAGTTATCCGTACAGAAATTCTGGAAATTGCGGATAAATATGGCGATGACAGAAGAACCCAGATCGGATACGATGAGTTTGATATTTCCATGGAAGATCTGATTCCGGAAACCAATACGGTTATTACCATGACAAAGGTTGGCTATATCAAGCGCATGGGAACCGACAATTTCAAGAGTCAGCACCGTGGCGGTAAGGGAATTAAGGGAATGGAGACCATCCAGGATGATTATATCGTGGAAATGCTTATGACAACTTCTCATCATTACCTGATGTTCTTTACCAATATGGGACGTGTGTACCGGATTAAGGCTTATGAAATTCCGGAAGCCAGTCGTACTTCCCGTGGAACCGCAATTATCAATATTATTCCGTTACAGCCGGATGAAAAGATTACCGCAATGATCCCGATCAAAGATTATGAGAAGGATAAATATCTGTTTATGGCAACCAAAAACGGAATAGTGAAAAAAACTTCCGTGCTGGACTATGAAAATATCCGGAAAACAGGATTGGCAGCGATCAGTCTGCGTGATGATGATGAATTGATCGAAGTAAAAATTACCGGGGATGATGAAGAGATTCTATTATTTACCCGGTATGGACAGTGTATCCGGTTTAAAGAAGCCGATGTCCGTGCAACCGGTCGTACGACAATGGGCGTGATTGGAATGAATCTTACTGCCGGAGATGAAGTAATTGCCATGCAGATGGCTTCCCAGGGAGAGTCCGTCATGATCGTATCGGAAAAAGGTCTTGGAAAATGTACACGGATCAACGAGTTTACAACACAGAACCGTGGTGGAAAAGGTGTAAAATGCTATAAAATCACAGAAAAATCTGGAAATCTGATCGGAGTGAAGTCTGTCGTAAAAGATGATGAACTGATGTTGATTACAACAGAAGGAAT